>Ga0209963_1000221_pt1 | contig 165248 bp, 147 predicted proteins | sample ThiBio_1000_biof_2_FD_183957 | JGI IMG/M metagenome (GOLD analysis project Ga0209963, IMG submission 183957) | Wastewater bioreactor microbial communities from Cape Town, South Africa - Thiocy_cont_1000_biof (SPAdes) | ecosystem: Engineered > Bioreactor > Thiocyanate-remediating >... | reverse complement strand
TCCTTCCAGGCCAGCAGCTTGTTGCGAAAATATTCGCGCTGGCGCTCGTTCATGAAAGGCTCTTTTTCGGAGGGTCGATAATTCTTCAACTTTTCCAAGGCCAATCCATTTTTTTGTGCGAGGCGCCCGGAATGGGTCCCGGCCGCGCCGCGCTTATATAGTGCCGCCTTGTGTCAGACAATATCGTCCCGGGGCTCGCCGGCCCGAAGTCCGGAGCGCAGGCCCGCGATCCCCAGGGAACCTGCCGCGGGACCTCAATAGCCAACGGTAAACCGTTGTCGCGGATGGGCCGGCCGCTCGATTTCGTCGGCCAGCGCCACCGCATAATCCTCGAAGGAAATCCAGCTTTTGCCGGTGGAATCGGTCAGCAGTTGGTCGACGCCGAGCCGGAATCGGCCGGTCCGCTCGCCTTCGACGAACAGCGCCGATGGCGACAGGAAGGTCCAGTTCAGTTCGTTTTCGCGCCGCAGCAAATCGAGGAAAACGCCGCCCTGCTCGGCTTCCGCCTTGTAGGCCGCCGGAAACGCGGGCGTGGAGACCAGCGTCACGCCCGGCGCCACCTCGAGGCTTCCGGCGCCGCCGACCACCACGTAGCGTCCGATTCGCGCCTGCTTGGCGGCGGCGATCAGTTTCGTCGGGTCGCTTGCGGTGAAGTGCACCGCGCTGACCGCGACATCGTGTCCGGCCAACCGCTTCGCCAGTTCCTCGACGTCGAACACGTCGCCCCGCACGGCGGTGACGCCGGCGCGCGGCGCAACCTTCTCGGGATGTCGCACGATGACCGTGACGTCGTGCCCGCGACGCGCCAATTCATCAACGATTCGTGAGCCGGCGCGACCTGTGCCGCCGATAACTGCAATCTTCATGGACGTTCTCCGTTGTCTGGTCCGGCCATCGTCCGCGCTCCCGGGCTCCGGGACCCGCGCACCATCGGCAGGATTCTTGGTAACCAACGGTTACTAGATATCAAAGGGATTGCAGGTGTGAAGAGAGCACTTTAAGATGACCTGGTCACTCCGGCGAAACCGATCCCCGCCGGCGGATGATGGAGCGAAATCGATGCGGCCCGGAAATCCCTACAACGCGCAATGCCCGACACGCCTGATCCTCGATCGCGTCGGCGACAAATGGGCGGTGTTGCTGCTCGGGCTTCTGCGCGACGAACCGATGCGTTTCAACGCCTTGCGCCGGCATATCGATGGGATTTCGCAGAAGATGTTGTCGCAGACTCTCAAGAGCCTGGAGCGCGACGGGCTGGTGAAGCGCCACGCCATCGCCACCGTGCCGGTGACGGTGGAGTATTCCATCACGCCGCTCGGCGTGACCCTGGCGAAAGCGGTCGATCCGCTGCGGCACTGGGCGGAAACGCATCTGAAGGAGGTGCAGGCCGCGCAACGGCGCTACGACGGCAGGCCCGCTCAGGCTGCGTCAACGATCGGGGCTGGGGCGAGAGCAGGCGTCTAAGTCCGGCCAGCCTTCGCCAGTTCGACCTCGACCCGCAATTCGATTTCCGACAGCACGGCATCAAGGCCGGGATCGCCGGACGTCTCCTTGAGGTGAGCGGCGGCATCGCGCAGGCGCATCACGGTCGCGCTGTCGAGCGAACCCGACAGCAATCCGATCTTGAGATCGTCAAGCGCATCCAGCGCCCCGCGCCCACGCTGCACCGAACGCTTGCGCCGCTCGGTCGGATCCTCGATGCCCTGCAGCGCCAGCAGCGCGTCGATGCCGGCGGCGGCCTTCGGTGCGGTCGCGGGGCGGGCTTCGGTCGCGCCGCCCATGTCCGGGAGCACGAAGGCGCTGCCGCCGCTACGCCGCGTGGTGCCCGCTGGCGTGCCCAGGGTCGTCCCGTTCGGTCCGTAAATGCGCATGGTGATGCCTCGCGGAGAGTTGTCTCCGCCTGCGACACTGCGAGCGGCATGGTTAACAGCCGGTAAACGACCCGGCAAAATTTACCGCGACCGGCAGTTTCGCCGCGTGCCCGACCCGCTCCGTCGCGCCGACTTCAATGGATAGATAAGCTTTATCAGATACTTATCGAAAGTTCTGAACTGGCACGCGGCTCGCATGGTTAACGGCGGACGATCGCGTGGGGAGCACGGGATTGTCCGGCAACGGCGTCAGTGGGGAGCAACGATGCCAGGCGTGCGCAAAACAGGATTCGGTCGGGCCCTCGCCCATGCGGTCGGCATGGCGCTGTTGGCGCTCGGCGTGGCGTTGCCGTCGACGGCGGCGTTGGCCACCTCGCGCATCAAGGATCTCGCCAACATCGAGGGCGTGCGCCAGAACCAGTTGATCGGCTACGGCCTGGTGGTCGGCCTCAACGGCACCGGCGACACCCTCAACAACATCCCCTTCACCAAGCAGTCGCTGCAAGCGATGCTGGAGCGCATGGGCGTCAACATTCGCGGCGCCACCATCCGCACCGGCAATGTCGCCGCCGTGATGGTGACCGGCAACCTGCCCGCCTTCGGCACCCAGGGCACGCGCATGGACGTCACCGTCTCCGCGCTTGGCGACGCCAAAAGCCTGCAGGGCGGCACGCTTCTCGTGACGCCGCTGCTCGGCGCCGACGGCAACGTCTATGCCGTGGCGCAGGGCTCGCTCGCCATCGGCGGCTTCTCCGCGGAGGGCGCCGCCGCCAGCGTCACCAAGGGCGTGCCGACCAACGGCCGCATCGTCAACGGCGCCATCATCGAGCGCGAGATCGAATTCACGCTGAACCGGTTGCCGAACGTGCGCCTCGCATTACGCAATGCCGACTTCACCACCGCGAAACGAATTGCCGCCGCAGTGAACGATTTCCTCGGCACCAAGACCGCCGAACCGATCGATCCCTCCACCGTGCAACTGTCGATCCCGAAAGAGTTCAAGGGCAACGTCGTGGCGCTGTTGACGGAGATCGAGCAACTGCAGGTCGAGCCCGACAACGTCGCCAGGATCATCATCGACGAACGCTCCGGCATCATCGTGATGGGTCGCGACGTGCGCGTCGCTACCGTGGCCGTCGCGCAAGGCAATCTCACCGTTTCGATCTCGGAGAGTCCGCAGGTCAGTCAGCCGAACCCGTTGTCGCGCGGCCGCACCGTGGTGACGCCGAACACCCGCGTCGGCGTGCAGGAGGACGGCAAGAAACTGGCGCTGGTGAAGGACGGCGTGTCGTTGCAGCAGTTGGTCGACGGCCTCAACGGCCTCGGCATCGGCCCGCGCGACCTGATCGGTATCCTGCAGGCGATCAAGGCCGCCGGCGCCATCGAAGCCGACATCGAGGTGATGTGATGAACACCTTCGCTCCGGCCGCGCACGCCAACACACACCCCACGCGCGATATCGCCTTCGAGCAGGCGCTCGCCCGCGTCTCGCCGCAAGCGCAGGCCAAGGCGAAATCGACCGCGCAGGATTTCGAGGCGATGTTTCTCAACACGATGTTCTCGCAGATGACCAGCGGCCTCAAAGGCGAAGGCCCGTTCGGCGACACGCCCGGCACCGGCGTCTGGCGCGCGATGCAGACCGAACAGTATGCACGCTCGTTCGCGCAAGCCGGCGGCGTCGGCATTTCCAACGACATCTATCGCACCCTGATCCTGCAACAGGCCAACAACGCCGGCTAACCGCGAGGCTCCTCCATGCACCGTCCGTCACAACCTCAGGCGCCGGCCGCGACGCCATCGGCCGTCGATCCGCAACGGCTGGCGAGCGAGATGGCGGAGGTGATGGCCGCGCTGTTCGCTGTCGTCGAGCGCGAGACCGAACTGGTGCGCGCCGGCCGCGTTGCCGACGCCATGGCGCTGGAGAGCGACAAGTCCGCGCTGTCCCGGCGTTACGTCAATCTCGTGTCCGCGTTGAAGGCGAACCAGCCGCATCTGCGCGCGGTCGCGCCCGATCTCCTTGCGATCCTGCAACGTCAGCACGATACGTTTCGCGCGATGCTGCAAGTGAACCTCACGGTGCTGGCGACGGCGCACGCCGTCTCCGAGGGCGTGGTGCGCGGCGTCAACACCGAAGTGCAGCGTCGCAATATTCCGCAGACCTACACCGCGAACGGACAACGCGCGACGCCCGGTCCGCGCCACATCACGCCATTGGCGGTGAGCCGGTCGCTGTAACGTCCGACCATCGACGTGATGCGCCGCTCAGTACTCGCGTCATTGCGAGGAGCGTGAGCGACGAAGCTATCCAGTCCTTGCTTCGAGATTTTCTGGATTGCTTCGCTTCGCTCGCAATGACGATTCAATGTAAGTCATTCGGCTTCATGCATCGGTCGTTGGGGCACACCAACGCATTTGAATCAAAGCATCGCAATTCTTACAGCCGCACGTTCACCGCGTTCCCTAACGCGGTGTTGAGATGCGCCGGATAGGGTTGCCACCAGGAAGGGGTTGGGATTTGACTCACAGGAAGCCAGGAGGCTGCCATGGGTATGGATTTCAACATCAAGCCGGCCAACGCGCCGGCTGCGGTTTCGTTCGCGCAGCCCGCGGGCGACACCGTGCGCGATGCCGTCGCCACGCAACTCCCCGCCAGTCAGACCATCACGGCGGCGGATGTTTCCGCGCGCGTTCGCAACGAGTCGTCCGGCGGAAATGCCGGCACCTCGCATCAGACCGTTTTCGACCGCGACGCAGCGTCGATGGTCTATCAGGTGGTCGACAACCGCACGAGCATCGTGGTGCGGCAATTCCCCGATGAGGCAATGCTACGCCGCCGCGCTTACTTCCGCGCGATGGACATGCTCAAGGACGAACAGTTGCGCGCGCCAGCGGCTGACAGGACGGCGTGAGATAGCGTCGCCCGCACGATTTTCTACGCCCTGAAAAGACGAATGCCCAGATCAAGTCCGGGCATGACGCATTGTATCTCTGTCTGAAACAAGAGGAGTTTTACCCCCGCGTCGCGGCGGCCTTTTCAAGCGTCGAGACTCCAGTGACCGGGCTCGTCACGACGGTTGCGATCTGCGCCTTGTCGTTTCCGGTCAGCAGGAATTTCGAATCGCCGATGCGAAACGAACTGTCGCGGATCAACACGTCCTGATACTTGGTGGTCGATCCGCTGACGTATTTCACCTTGGCCCGAAAGCCGTTGACGTTGGAAATGCCCACCTCAAACGACGTGCCGTTGGCATACTTGCCCTTCCAGCTTCCCTCGAACTTCTCCGGATCGACCGCCACGTATTTCGAATTGGACGGCACCGCGCCGCCCACCGTGACGTAGTTCGACGAGATGATGTTCCAGATATCCGCCATGGCGTCGTGCAACCCGCGTCAAGCGCGACCGGACAGGCCGGCGGCGAGGTTGCAGTTGATGTCGATCAGCGACTTCAGTTTCGCCGGATCGGGATTGGTCTGCATTTCGACCGTCTGCTTCAGCACGAAGATGCCGATATTGGTAATGTTCTGACGGATTTCCAGCGTCTGCTCGCTGTCGTTGCTCTCGACCGCACCCATGAAGATCGACCACAGCCGACGATTGAACAGCAGCGCCTCATGCATGTTCTTGTCCGGACCGGTCCAGTTCGCCTGCACCTCTTGCAGTTGTCGGGCCGCCTTCAGCAGCGCCTGCGCCTCGATCTCACGGGGGGAAGCAGTAGTTTGCGACGTGCGGGCGTAGGCGGAAGCGGCGTTGGACATTCACGACCTCAATGGGAAACGCTGCGGAAGGCAGACACGGGGCTACTCTAGTACGCGCCGCGTTTAGATATGGTTACCGTTCATTTTCAACTGTGACGAAAACCGGGCGTCGGCTCTCCTTCCAGAGAGCGAGGCGAATGAAATTCGTCATTGCGAGCGACGCGAAGCAATCCAGAAAGCCAGAAGGAAAGACCGGATTGCTTGTTGCTGACGTCCTCGCAATGACGATCCCAGGCTCAACGGAACGCCAAACACAAAAACGGCGGGGTTTCCCCCGCCGTCTTCGTCTTGATTGACTTGGCTTCGCTTAGCGGAGCAACTGCAGCACGCTCTGGTTCGACTGGTTCGCCAGCGCCAGCGCGGACACCGCGATCGACTGGCGGGTCGACAGCGCCTGGCTGTTCGCCGCTTCCTCGTTGGTGTCGGCCAGCGTCAGGTTGGACGAGCCGGTCTGCAGCACGTTGATCAGGTTCTTGTTGAAGTCCTGACGGATCTGCACCACCGACAGGTTCGAACCGAAGGCCGAAGCCTGCGACCGCAGCGTGCTGGACGCGTTATTCAGCGAGTCCAGAACCTTGTTGATGTTGCTGTTGTCGAGGAAGTCGGTGCCCGCGGTGAGCTTCGACAGACCGAGGCCGGCCGGATCGAAGGTCACGCCCTGGATGTTCAGGGTGGACTTGCCGGTTTCGTTGAACACCAGCTTGAGCTGGTCGCCGTTCAGAAGGTTGACACCGTTGAAGGACGAGTCCTGCGCGGTGGTCTTGATCTGATCGACGATCTGGTTGTACTGCGCGATCAAACCAGAACGGGTGTTCTGGACGTTCGCATCGGCAACCGGAGCCGAGCCGGCGCCAGCCGTGAACAGGCCCGCACCCGTCGCGGTCCCGCTCAGCGCGCCGATCGTCGCCGCAGCATGATCGTTCGTGGTGGTGAGCGTGATCTTGCCGGTGGTGTCGATCGAGGCGGTCAGGTTGTTCGCGGCGAGCGCCGTGTTCAACTGATCGAGGGTCGAGACCTGGCCAGCGCCGGTGCCGAAGGTGATCGCGGAGGCAGTGCCACCATCGGTCGCGGCGATGTTCAGGGTCGTGCCCGACAGGCTGCCCGTGGTGGTGGTGGTCGCGTCGGCGCCGGGGGTCACCGTGGGGCTGGCGCCGAAGACCGAAGCGACGTCCGCGCCGCCGAGCGTGATGGCATCCGAAGCGCCCGCAGTGCCCGTGCTGGTCAGAACGATATGGCCGCTGCCGTCGTCGGTGGCATTGACGCCAACGCTGGCGGTGCCGTTGATCGCGCCTTCGATGTCCGCCAGCGAGAACGCGCCGCCAGCACCGGTACCGGTACCGGTGGTCAGCGTCACCGTCTGGCTGTTAACCGTGAAGACGATGTCCGAACCGCCGTCGGCAAGGCCGGCGCTCAGATCGACGGTGCTCGTGGTGACGGCATTCGACGCCGGGGTGGTCGACGTCGTGCCACCCAGCAGGTTCGAAGCGGTCGCGCCGGTGATGGTGGCGCTGGCCTGCGACTTCGTCGAATAGCCGGACGGCGTCTGCAGCGCCTGGTTGGCGATCGACTTCGCGGTGTCGACCAGCTTCTGGATCGAGGTGATGCCGGTGTTGGCAGCCTGCAGCACCTGCACGCCGTTACCGATCGAGTCCAGCAGGTTGTTGATGTCGCTGGCGCGGTTGTTCAGGCCCTGCGCGGTGAAGAAGTTGGTCGGGTTGTCGAGCGCCGAGTTGACCTTGTTGCCGGTGGCAAGGCGGTTCTGCGTCGTGGAGAGCAGATCGGCGGTGGACTGGAGGGAGAGGAGGTTCTGGCGCACGGACGCCGAGAGAACGATACCTGACATTGTCATACCTTTCTGGTGTGAACGAGAGTGTGCGTATCGCCGATCTTTTCCATCGGACAACGCCCGCACACTGGAACCAAGAGTCTAAAAAAGCATGAACCGGACTGGTGCATTTCGATCGACCACACGCGGATCGACGCACGCGGCCGCCTCGCCCACCGCGCGAACATCGGCGATCGCCTTGCGAATGCTGCACATTCCGCAGGCAAGCCGCCGCGCAAGGGGCGGCGCGTTAACCCGCCGTTAACCATGATCGGAAAGGATCGCAGCGTCGGTTTGAATACGGACGCCGTTTCGGTTTGCCTGCGTCACCGATCCCGCGACACGACAGGAGAATGAACATGGCGCTGAAGGTCGAACTTCGCCCGCACGAGCGGATCATCATCGGCGCCTGCGTCATCACCAACACGGATCAGCGCGCCAAGTTGCTGATCGATGGCGATCGCATTCCGATCCTGCGCGAGAAGGACATTCTGACTCCGGCGACCGCCGACACGCCGGCCAAGCTGGTCTATCTCGCGGTGCAGCTGATGTATCTCGAACCGGATCCGATGGCGCATCATCCGGCGTATTTCAGCCTGATCAAGGATCTCATCAGCGCGGCGCCGAGTTCGTGGCCGTTCATCGAGGCGATCAACAACTATATCCTCAACGGCGATCTCTATCACGCATTGAAGGAAGCGCGGAAACTGATCGCGCACGAGGCGAAGCTGCTCGACGACGCACGACAGTTGCAGGAGCAGCAGACCGAGCGCAAGACGGCCTGAGGTTTCAAACGCCGTCATTGCGACGAACGTTGGCTACGAAGCAATCCAATCCTTGCTTCGATGCCTCCCGGATTGCTTCGCTTCGCTCGCAATGACGAATTCTCTTACGACGCCGACGCGCCCTCAAAGAAATTTCGCCAGGCTCAACTGATAGAGCATCGCCGTGGTCTGATAGGATGCGGACAGGCTGGTCTGCAAGGCGAGGATCTTCGTCGCGGTTTCTTCCTGCGACACGCCTTCGATAGAATCCAGCATCGTCTGCGTCATGGTCTTGACCTGCGCCTGCCGATCGCTGGCCGCTTTCATCGCGGTCTGCGCGCCAGCGAAATCCGCCTGAATGTCCTGAATGGTCTGCGCGCCCTGTTGCGGCGAACTGTTGAGTGCGACACGCTGGCTCAGCGCCGTGATCTGCCCGTTGGCGTAGGGATCGGTCGCCGATGTGGTCACCGCGGCATAGACTGCGATGTTCTGCAGTTCGGCGCGGAACGCATCCTCGTTGGCGCGCGCGCCATACTGCACGGTGATCGACTGGTCGATGCGGCCGACCGCGGTGCCGCGCGCGGAATCCGTCGGCCCTTGCGCCACCTCGCCAGTGTACCACGAGATGGTGTCGGTGGACGTGCCGGCGACGAGGCCGGTCGCGGAATCGAGCGGCAGGCTCGACGTATCGACCCGCATCGGCGGCGAACCGAAGAAGCTGTTGGACGCGGTGACCGCGGAGGCCGCGACCAGCGAGGTATTGGCGAGCGTCTTCACGCCGGTCTGGAGCGCGGCCTGCAAGTTGTCCGATGTCGTCGCGGCGTCGGCCCCGATCGAAAACTCGCCGGGCTGCGGCGGCGACTTCGTCGTCGCGGTCAGCGACACCGTCTCGTTGGTGCCGTCGGGCAGATTGAACGTGACGGTGATCTTGTCGCCTTCGTTGGGAACGGTTCCGTTGAGATCGATGGAGATGCCCGGCGGGCTGCCGGTCGGCCCGCTCACCGTCGCGCCGGTCAGCGTCGAACTCACCGCGCTCAGCTTGAGGCCGAACACCGATGGATCCGCGTCCTCCGCCAGCGTGATCGGCGACACCCCGGCGCCGGAGATGTTCAACCGCCCCATGCCGCTCGCGCCGAGATCGGCGGTCTTGCGCTCGGCGATCACCTGCGTCAGCCCGGCGCGGGTGCCGTCGGCGCTGCCATAGAGGATTTCATCGGCGGTCGCGGTCGGCGGCGTATCGGTTGCACGGCCGGAAAACAGGTAGCGGTCGCCGGAGCGCGTGTTCAGGAGTTCGATGGCGTTGGCGAAAGCCGATTGCGCCGACACCTGCCCCGAGGTCTGCCCATTGCTGCTGAGCGAAATGGAGGAGCCGTTCGCCGCCGTCTTCACTTGCGTAGCGAGATCGACCAGCCCTTGCAGCGAGAGGTTGGCGACGTTGATCCGCGTGTTGATGTTGGTCGATGTGTCGGCATAGGCGTCGAACGCGCTGATCTGCGCACGCAGGCCGACGGCGAGGCCGCGGTTCACGCCCTGCCCGGCATAGGTGTCGGAAATCTTTCCGGTCGCGAGTTGCTGGTTCAGATCGTCGAGCTGGCTTTTCAGGTTCAGGATCGACGTGCCGATATAGGATGATCGGCTGCCCACGCCATCGATTGCCATCGCGAACTCCTTACATCGATTGCAGCAGCGCGGTGTACATGTCCTTGATCGCGGACATCACGCGCGCGTTGGCGGAATAGGCGTTTTGCAGCGCCAGCAGATGCGCCATCTCGTCGTCCATGTTGACGCCCGAGGTCGCGTTCATCTTGTTCTGCAAGGTGTTGAGCACGACGCTCTGGCCGTCGGCGAGTTGCTTAGCGGCGTCCGCCGCGTTGCCCTGCGTGCTGAGGAATTGCTGCGTGTAGTTCAGCAACGTCCCCTTGTATGGCGCGCTCGGCGTGCCGACGCCGGTTTGCGGCGAGTAGTACATGCTCGCATTGGTCAGTTGCGACAGGATGAAATCCGGCCGCGTGGTGTCGCCTGATGCGGTGCCGGGACCGTAGACGACCAGTTGCGCGGGATCGGACAGCAAACCAGAATTCACCGTGATGCGCGCGGCAAGGCCGGTCTGTTGCGATCCGTTGGCGCCGATCGCGCCGGTGTAGGCGACGCCGCCGTCGGTGAACAGCGAGAACTGAGGCGCGCCGCTGTTTGCTGCGGTGATGGTTTTGGTGGTGGACGCCGACAGCACGTCGGACTGGTTGGCCGCGCCGTCGTCGAGCACGCGCAACGTCGTGCCGGACGGATTGGAGAATTGCAGATTGGCGCCGCCCAGCGCGGCGTTGAGCTGCGTCACCACCGAGCCGATGCCGCCGGAGAAATCGACGCCGATCACTTCGTCGTTGGGGTCGTTGGTGGTGGAGTTCGGTAGCGGCAGCACCGACGGATCGTCCACGCGCACGATGGAGAGATTGTGCGTCTGGCCGGTGACGTTGTCCTTGTAGCTGACGTGAATGACGTTGCCGTTTTGCAGGCCATTGAGATCGACGTCGAAGCCGTCGCCGCTTCCGGTCGAGGCGGCGGCGCCGGCGACGGTCTGGTCCGACAGCGTGCTCGACAGCGATGCCGCCAGCTGATCGAGCTGCGATTGCGCCTGCACCAGCGTCTTGTCGCGCAATTCGATGTAGCCGGCGATCGCGCCGGAACGGATCGAATTCGTGGCGATCAGATCCATGCTGCCGCCGTGCGGGAAATAGATGTTGAGCGTGCCGAGCGCGCTCTTGGACGGATCGGCGTTCCAGAACGTGTTTGGCGTCACCGTGCCTTGCGCGTCGAAGGTCAGCTTCGCCGCCTCGACGCCGACCAGTTGCACGCCCGATGTCGTGAATACACTGACCTGATTGGAATCGTTGGCAACCACCTTGATGTCCATCAGTTGCGACAACTGATTGATGTACTGATCGCGCTGGTCGAGCAGCGATGCGGTGGAGGCGTCGGTCTGGTTGCCGGCAAGCAACTGGTTGTTGATCGTCGCGATCTGCGACATCGCGTTGTTGGCGGTCGTCACCGCGCTGGCGAGGCCGTTCTCCGCGGTGTTGCGCAGCGCCTGCACGCCCTGCGAGGCCTGATTCAACTGCTGCGCGATGTTCTGCGCGGCGTTGATCACGCCGATGCGCGCCGATTGCGAGTCGGGGCTGGTGGAGAGCGCCTGGATCGCCGTCGTCAGCGTGTTGAACGCCGATTCCAGCGTGCCGGTGGAATCCGGATTGCCGTAGACGCCCTGCAAGTTGGAGAGGAAGGTCGAGCGGATGTTGGCATAGGCCGCGCCCGACATCTCGGTGCGCAACTGCGCCTGCACGAAGGCATCGAGTTCGCGGTTGACGCCCGCGACCCGCACGCTCGATCCGTAGTCCGCGGTGGTGGTCGCGGTCTGGATCAGCGACTTCTTGATGTAGCCCGGCGTCTCCGAATTGGCGACGTTGGACGACACCAGCGCCAGCGCCGCCTGATTGGCGCGCAGGCCGGACATCGCGGTGGCTAAAGCCTGACCCAAACTCATGACTGACTACCTGGTTTCCATGCGGCGAATAGCGAGAACGTCAACTGATCGTCATCAACCGTCATTGCGAGCGAAGCGAAGCAATCCAGCTCTTGCCGCGTAGTCTTCTGGATTGCTTCGTCGCTACGCTCCTCGCAATGACGATCTCAGTTTTTCAAACCTGCATCACCGCAGCACGTTGAGCAGATCCTGCACCATCTGGTTCGACGTCGTGATCACCTTGGTGTTCGCCGAATAGGCCTGCTGCGTGACGATCAGCTTGGTGAATTCGTCGGCGATGTCGGTGTTGGAGCCTTCCAGCGACGAGCCGACGATGGTGCCGCCGTTGCCGAACAGCGCCTGTCCGGATTCGTCGGTCGCCTCGAACGCGCCGCCGTCCTTGCGTTTGAGGAAGTCAGGCCCGTTGAAGGTCGCGAGCGTGATTTCCGCAAGATCGAGGTTGCGGCCGTTGGAGTAGTTGCCGACCACGCGGCCGTTGTTGCTGATCGATACCGATTGCAGGCTGCCGGCGGGGAAGCCGTCCTGCTGGATCTGGTTGACCTGCACGTTGCCGTTGGCGTCGGCGTATTGCGTCAGGCCGCCGGAGGAGAAGTTCACCACCGGGTTGCCGAGCGACACGCCGTTGACGGTCGCGCCGGTCAGCGTCACCGAGGCCACCGCGGGGTTAGGCTGTCCGTTGGCGCCGAAGGTGAAGTCGGTGCCGACGTTCTGCCAGGCGGTGTCGGTGCCGGTGGCGTTGGGATCGACCTGATAGAACATGTTCCAGGTGTCGGTATGGCCGGCGCCGAGCGAGGCGCTGTCGGTTTTGGCCCAGCGGAATTGCAGGTTCACCGGCGCGCCCGAGACGTCGTAGGCGGTCACCGCGCCGCCGGCGATCGACTCGTCGATGAAGGTCTGCACGTCGCTGCCGATCACCTTGCCGGTGCCGGCGACGGTGGGGTCGCTGGTGAAGTCGGCCGCCGCCAGCAGTTCGGAGCCCGGCACCGAGACGTCGTGCTTGGTGGTGAGCGGATAGCTCGCGAGGTTGGCGCGATACTCGACCTTGCTCGTCGCCTGTGCCGGCAGGAAGTCGTTCTTGAATTTCAGGATCTGCGGCGCGCTGCCGACGAGGTTGCCGGTGGTCGGGTCGATCGGAATGCCTTCGAGATAGTAGCCCGCGCCGTTGACGAGATAACCGTCCTTGTTGAGCGTGAAATCGCCGCGCCGCGTGTAGTTCTCGACGCCGTCGAAGATCGGCGCGTTGTCGCTGAAGTTGCCGGGCTTCTGCACCACGAAGAAGCCGGAGCCGTTGATCGCCATGTAGGTCGAGACGGAAGCCGACTGCACATCGCCCTGCACGGTGTTGGTCGAGCGCGAGTTCGAGGTGACGCTACCGGCCTTCTGCTGGGTCGGTCCGGTTTCGGGAATGAGATCGAGGAAGCTGGTATCGATCCGCTTGAACGCCGTCGTTTGCGAGTTGGCGATGTTGCCGGAGATGTTTTCCAGCGCATACGACTCCGCTCGCAACCCCGCGACCGACGTGGTGAGAGCCCCGAAGATACCCATGACATCGCCTCCAGATGCGAATAACGCGACGGCCGGCGGTGCGCCGGGACCGTAATCCGGAATGCGTCTCGCAAGGGCCGTGCCACTCGACGCAGGGCAAAATAATGCTGATGATTCAATGAAATAGAAAAAGCGGCGATCGCGTGAACCGGGGCACAATTGCCGGGGCGGGCAACAATTGCCGGGGGAGACGAGGCGCCGCGCGGCGTGAAAAGGCCGGGAACGGCTGCGCCACGCCCTCGGAGTCGTCCCCGCGCAGACGGGGACCTATAACCCCTGGCGTTGGTTGTTGGAAAAAACGTCGCCCGTCATCTATGAAACCGAAATGCTGCGGCGTCTGGGTCCCCGTCTGCGCGGGGACGACGACTTTCGTGTTGCACGGTCGACGAAAACGATGTCCCGGCAATCTCTCACGTCGCCGAGGGCGTCGCGGGATGGAACACCAGCGCGAGGCCGTCCATGCAGTAGCGCAGGCCGGTCGGCTTCGGGCCGTCGTCGAAGACGTGGCCGAGGTGACCCCCGCAACGGCGGCAATGGATCTCGGTCCGCGTCATGCCCAAGGTGCGGTCCACGCGTTCGCCGACGGCGTTGTCCAGTGGCTTCCAGAAGCTCGGCCAGCCGGTGCCGCTGTCGAACTTCGTTTCCGATGAATACAGCGGCAGGTCGCAGCCGGCGCAGGCAAAGGTGCCCTTGCGATGCTCTTTCAGCAGCGGGCTCGACCCCGGCGGCTCGGTGCCTTCCTCACGCAGGATGCGATACTGCGCCGGCGTCAGTTGCGCGCGCCATTCCGCCTCGGTCTTCTCGACCTCGAATTTCTCGCGGGCCACCGCCGGAGACGTGCGCAGCGTCTTCAACGCGGCAAACCCGGTGAGGCCTGCGGCCGAGGCGAGCAGAATACGACGATTGATCATGATGCACTCCATAATGTCATCGTCCGAACTACGATGGGATCCCGGACAAGTTACATCGGGGCCGGTCGATTTCGCTCACGTTGTCGCGAGCGGCGAAGGAACCGGAGCCTATCGCGTTTTCGAGCAAAGTGGATACCGGCCTGCGATGGCCATGACGGCCTTTGGCCAGCAACGGCCGATTCGCGTCGAGAAAGCGCCTCAAACGAACAGGAGCCCCGTTCCGGTTCGGCCGGAATGAAATCGCTCTAGCGTTCCATCTGGCGGTTGGCGGCCGCGACGCGCGCCTCGCGCGCGTCCTCCCGTTTCGCCGCCCGTTCGTGCCAGCGCGCCACGGCTCCGCCAACGGCGGCGCTGGCCCGGGTCCAGCCTGAAACCACCTGCCCCGCGACGCGCCCGGCCCGTCCGCCGGCCCACACCAGTTCGAACGGCGCGAACAACCGCCAGCGATCGTCGCCCCACATGATTCCCCGCGCGACCATCTGCCCGGCCAGCGCCGTGGTGTTGAGCCCGTGACGGCCGAAGCCGCTGGCCACCCACAGCCCCGGCTGCAATTCGCCGATTTGCGGCATCCCGTGAACGGTCTGTCCCACCGTGCCACACCACGTCTGGCGCAATGCCGGCTTGCCCAGCGCCGGAAACTGCGTGGCGATGCGGCGGCGAATGGCGCGACCGTATCGCGCCGGCTCGCCCGCCCACTTCTTGGCTGCCCACATCGTCTCCGGGCTCGCCCACATCAAGCGGTCGCCCTCGACGATGCGGAAATGATCGATGCCGTCGGTGTCCATCACCGCGCCTTCGAATGCAATGGTCTCCGCCAGCCGCGCGCCGAGCGGTTCGGTGACGGCGGCATAGCGCCAAACCGGCAGCAGCGTCGCGGTCAGGCGCGGCGACGGCGCGCCGAGATGGACATTGCCGGCGAGCACGATGTGCGCCGCCCGCAACCGCGCCGACGCGGTCGCGATCCGCTTGCGAATGCCGGACGCCTCGATGCTGACCACCGGGCTATCCTCGAAGATGCGCACGCCATTCTGCCGCGCAAGCACGGCAAGGCCGTCGAGATAGTTTCGCGCATCGATGTGACACGCATCCGGATAGTGAATGGCCTGGAAGTATCGCGGCGTGTTCAGCGTCGCCCGCACCCGCTCCGTCTGCCAGCCTTCGACCCGCGCGCCGAAATTTTCGCCGAGCATTTGCAGCCGGCCGATCAGGCGCTCGCCGAGATCGACGTTGGAGACTTCCAGCGCGCCGGATGTGTCGAGCTCCGCGCCGGCAAGATCGCCCGCGGTGGCGCGCACATAGTCCACGCCCTGCTGCGACAGTTTCCAGAGTTCCCGCGTATGTTCGACGCCGAGCCGCGCGATCAGATCGTCGATCGGAACGCCATAGCCCGGCATCACCGTGCCGAGATGATGTGCCGATGCGTTCCAGCCGACGTGATGACGTTCCAGCACCGCGACGCTGGCGCCCATCCGCGCCGTCTCCAGCGCCACGGTAAGGCCCGCGAGGCCGGCGCCGACGACGCAGACATCGACGTCGAGATCGAGCGTCAGCCTGCGGCGCTCCGGCGCGGCGGCCGGCTCGACAACGGCATCTGAAGTTGTGCTATCGGTGCTCACAGGTTTTTCTACGCAACGGCACGGCAATTGTCACCTTGCCGCATATAATCCGCCGTCGGGCCCACACACGATCCGGAGAAACGGGTTGATTCGAAACGAGATCGCGCGATGCGGCGGCTGATTCTGCTGCGCCACGCCAAGACCGAAAGCCGCGCGCCGAGCGGCGAGGACATCGATCGCCGGCTCGATCCGCGCGGGCTGGAGGATGCCGCCGCGATCGGGCGCTGGATGGCGACGCAGCATTGCCGGCTCGGTCATGTGCTGGTGTCGACCGCCGCGCGGGCGCGGGAGACCTGGGATATCGTCGCCCCGCTCATTGGCGACGCGGCGATCGAAGTGACGCATCTGCCCGAACTCTATCTCGCCGAGCCCACCGACATCCTGCGTGCGATTCGCGAAACCGGCGGCGTCGACGCCGGCTGCCTGATGGTGATCGGCCACAATCCCGGCCTGCACGAACTGGCGCTGATGCTGGCGGGCGAAGGGAGCGATGCGGCGCTGCGGCTGCTCGCCGGCAACCTGCCGACCAGCGGCCTCGTTGTCATCGATTTCGATATCGACGATTTGGGCGACGTCGCATTCCGGCAAGGACGGCTGATGCAGTTCGTCTCGCCGAAACTGCTGCGGCAGTCGTCCGACGACTGATCCTGTCCGCCGTCATTGCGCGCGCATCCCTTCCCATCATTGCGTGTCCCCTCGCCTCCGTCATTGCGAGGAGCGTGAGCTCCGAAGCAATCCAGAGGCCACAAAGGAAAACTGGATTGCTTCGCTTCGCTCGCAATGACGGAGGTGAGGCGTTCGTGATGAGGGAGGTGACGTTATCCGCGCGAAAATATATCGCGTCGCCGCACGCGCCATCGTGTGATACACTCCCTCGCGTTGGGAGGCGCAGATGTACACATCCATTCTGGTCCCGATCGATCTGGGCGACAGCAGCCTGGCCAAGCCAGCGGTTTCGACGGCGGCGACGCTCGCCAACACCTTTCATGCGCGCGTGCGGCTGATCAACGTGCTACCTATGACGCCGGTGATGCTGGCGGAATACGTTCCCGCCAATTTCGACGCGCAGCAGCGTCAGTCCTGCGAGGACGCTCTTGCCATCGTTGCGGCGGAATCCGGCATCGCGCCCGAGCGCATCTCCACCGTGGTGCGTCAGGGCGGCACCTATCACGAGATTCTCGAGGAAGCCGTCGAGATCAACGCCGACCTGATCGTGATGTCGTCGCATCGCCCGGCGATGAAGACCTATTTCCTCGGCTCCAATGCCGGCCATGTCGTGCGCTACGCGACCTGCTCCGTGCTGGTGGTCAGGAAATAAAACTCAGGTTGCTGTCGTCCCCGCCTGCGCGGGGACGACGATCCTCGCGTTGCATGTCCGGCCAAAAGCGACTTTCAGTCCGGCAATCAAGGTAGCGCCTCACGGCAAAAGTTGCGGCGGCGGCGCGTCCGGCGTGTAGATGCACGGCTTGTTACGCCGCATGAAGCCACCGATCTGCCAGGCGAACACGCCGGCAAGCGCCAGCAGAAAAAGCGCGCCGGCGAAAGCCTCGGTCGCCAGCGCCCGCGCCAGCAGCGCCACCATGACGATCGCGAACATGATCAGCACGCCGGCCGCAAGCGCGTAAAGCACCGGCCGCATTCCACCGTGGAAGGCCGCGTGGCTGTTCGCTAAGTCAATCCGCCGGTGCAGCGCCAGGATGAACGCGCGATAGGCCTCGTCCTGCGTCTCCACCAGCGCGAAGCCTTTCCATGTCGTCGACAGCACCACCTGCCGCTGACCGTTGCTGCCGACGATATCGGCGCGAAACTGCCGCGGTTGCATCGACACCGGACGGTAGCTCAGTTGCACCGCCGCGATGGAATCGTAAGGCCACACGCCGCGCCGGCTGCCGACCTGCCACGCGAGCCCCGCCTCGGTCAGTTCGAACTGGCGCACTCCGCCCGCGAGCGACGGCTTGAAAGTGTAGGTCGTCATCGCGTCTTCGGCGTTGTCCAAATCGATCCCCTCCTGCTGAACGTTCGCGATCGCCCGATCCGCGCCGGCGTCGCTTGCGTCATCCCGACCGTTGCGCCTACAAGCCACAGGGAGGCATCGCGATACAAGGGCGCGACACGCCTTATGAGGACGCGCGATGAGCACCGCAACCACGTTTCCCCGCCGCCTGATCCTGGCCGGCGCCGCCCTGTGCGGCATGTTGCTGGCGCTCGCCATCCATATTCTCGGCCAGCACCTGGGTCTCGATCTCGGCGGGTTGTGGCATTCGAGCGATCCGCGCGTGCTGGTGCCGGCGACCGCGGCGCTGGCGTGGTGGCTGATGGCGACCGCCGGCTTCGCCAGCGGCTATATCGCGGCGACGCTGATGCATCACGCGGCGTCCGGCCATATCTCGCGGCGGATGCGGCATTTCCTGATCGGCCTCGGCGTGGTGGTGCTGGCCGCCGCCGGCCAGGCGGCCGCCGTCCCCAGCGCCAGCCCCACCCTCGCCGGCGTGCTGGCGGGCCTCACCGCGCTGTGCCTCGGCGCCGCGATGGCGTTCTGCGGCGCCTATTTCGCGCTCCGCAAGGCATAATGCCGCAGCCGCCATCGTCGAACCGCACGTTTGTCATGAGTCTGCCATACAACGAACCCGCGGCATGTTGTTGCCGGATTCTGCCGCTTCACTGGCATCGCCCATGGCCCCCGCCTATATGTTGGAAGCCATAACGCGAGGATGGCACCACGGACATGCGGATCGAATTCCACTTTACCAAAAAATGCTCTAATCATTCCGGCGCGATGCGTTTCCCGGTATAGGTTAGCTTCGTGAGTGACTTGTTGAGTGACTTGGCAGCCACAGACGTCCGATCGGTTCGTTCGGCCCCGAGGTTGTACGTGCCACGGCGGGAGGACGAATGGATCGACTGCTGACCACGCTGCGGCGTGGCTTTACGGAGCGGATCGGCTGGAAAAAGGTCGGAATCGCCGCCAGCCTCATCATCGTTGCCATCGCAATCACAATTCTGGTCCGAACCCTCAAGGGGATCGACCTGAGCGTGATCCTGACCGCGCTCGCCGAAAAATCCTACGGGCAGATCGCGCTCGCGGCGCTGTGTGTATTCGGCGCGTTCTGCACCCTGACGTTCTACGATTTCTTCGCGCTGCGGACGCTGGGCGTTACCCATGTCCCCTACCGGATCGCGGCGCTGTCGAGCTTCACCAGCTATTCGATCGGCCACAACATCGGCGCGACCGTGTTCACCGGCGGCGCCATCCGGTTTCGCATCTATTCGGATTTCGGCCTTAACGCCATCGACGTTGCGAAAATCTGTTTCATCTCGGGGCTGACGTTCTGGCTCGGCAACGTCTTCGTGCTCGGCATCGGTATGGTGCTGCATCCCGACGCCGCCGGCGCGATGAACCTGCTGCCGACCAGCATCAACCGGCTGATCGGGCTCGGCTGCCTCGCCGGCATCGCCGCCTATCTGGTGTGGGTCGCGGTCGGTCAGGGTCGCCGCCAGCTTGGCCGCAACGGCTGGAAAGTGGTGCTGCCGTCCGGCCGGCTGACCTTGCTGCAAATCCTGATCGGCGTGGTCGATCTCGGCTTCTGTTCGCTGGCGATGTATCTGCTGATGCCGAACGAACCCTACATCGATTTCCTGTCGCTCGCAGTGGTGTTCATCCTGGCGACCTTGCTCGGCTTCGCCAGCCATGCGCCCGGCAGCCTCGGCGTGTTCGACGCCGCGATGCTGGTGGCGCTGCCGCAGTTCGGCCGCGAGCAACTGGTGGCGACGCTATTGATGTTCCGCGTACTCTACTTCGTCATCCCCTTCACCATCGCCATCAGCATCATGGGCACCCGTGAACTCTGGCTCAGCGTGGTGAAGCCGTGGCAGGCGCGGCGCAAGGCCTGTGGTGATCCGCGTCTGCTATCGCGTAATTCGTGACGTTCGCTCATGTCGGACCGGAAAACGATTCTCGGCGTCGTCCCTGCGCAGGCAGGGACCCATAACCCCTGACGCCAGTTGTTATGAAGATAACCTCGCCTTGTAGGCGCCGTGCGGATTCAATAGCGCGCGCGGCGAATACGAGTCCCTCCCTTCCCCCCTCTCCGCGAAGTGATCCGAAAGTCGTTACGTCTCTTATTTCCGCCCTATCCATGACGTTGAACACAGCATGATCCGGATTCGCCCCCTCCCGTCCCTCGTTCGTCTCGCGCTGCTGTTGGCCGCCGTGCTGCCGGCTGGCCTTGCGGGCTTGCCCGTCACGCCGGCCGCCGCTCAGAGCGCCGATGCCGCCGCGCCACTGCAAATCACCTGGGAAGTCCGAAACCGGTTTCGACTGTTCCGCGAAGAGCGCGACTTCCAGCTTCAGGTCGAGGCGATGCGGGCCGGCACCGTTCTCGCCGCCGAGGACGCGCTGGAAGTCCAGAGCGAGGGACGTGGCTGGGCGCGCAATACAGTCAAGCGTCTGTGCATCGACCGCAGCGGGCGCGTCAGCGAGCCATGCACCCGCGACGGCGTCAAGGAAAGCTATCTCACCCCCGTCGACTATCCGGTGACGGTCCGCCTCGCCGGCGTGCTGCCGGTCGGCGCCACTTGCGCATGGACCTTCGACGACGGACAGGGGCCTCGCCAGTCGACGCTGGACTGCGCCGAGCCGATCAATCTGCGCGTGCCGCGCGGCCACGCCACCGCCGTCACCGTCGACGTTTCCAGCGGCGCCGACGCGCCGCAGCGGGTCACCACCGAGATCGAGGTGCGCGACATCCTGATCGCGGGCCTCGGCGATTCCGTTGCGTCCGGCGAAGGCAATCCCGACCGGCAGATCGCCCTGGCGGACGAGGGTTTCTGCTTCCAGTCCTATCTCGGCGGCCCCGGCAGCGAATATTTTCGGCCGAGCCGCGCCGGCTACAAGGGCGGCCGCGCCTGCGGCTCCCCGGGGCAATTGCAGACGTGGCAGCGATTGAGCGCGGTGTGGTTCAATCCGGCCTGCCATCGCTCGCTGTACAGCTACCAGACCCGCACCGCGCTGGCGCTGGCGGTGCGTTATCCGCACATCGCGGTGACCTATCTGCCGCTCGCCTGCACCGGCGCCACCATCGCGGACGGCCTCCTGGGATCGCAGCGCGCCCGCGAATGTCTCGTCACCAAATCGGGCGTGGATTGTCAGGGCAAGGTGACCGCGCAGCTCACTGAACTGCGCGACGCGCTCGCCGCCGCCAAACGCCGGCAGCCGGACCGCAAGCTCGACCTCGTGCTGCTTTCGGTCGGTGCCAACGACATCGGCTTTTCCGAACTGGTCGCCAACGTGATCGTCGACAGCGCCACCGAGCGCGCGCTGTTCAAGCGCAGCGGCGTGCTGGGCTCCGTCGAGGATTCGCGCGCGGCGCTCGCCAACGACCTGCCGCGCGCTTTCAGCGACCTGCGCGGCGCGCTCAAGCCGCTGGTCGGCGATCTGTCGCGCGTCATCTACGTCTCATACGCCAATCCGGTGCTGGCCAACGGCGCTGTCTGCCCCGGCGGCCGCGCCGGCTTCGACGTGCATCCGTCGTTCAATGCCGACCCGCAGCGGCTCAACAACGCGGCGCGCTTCGTGCAGAGTGAATTCCTGCCGCGCCTGAAAGATCTGGCGCTGTGCAAATCCGGCATTCTGTGCCGCGATCCGTCGAGCGACCGCATGACCTTTGTCGATGCACATCAGCCCGCCTTCGCCAATCACGGATTTTGCGCGCGCGGCGCGAACGATCCCGAATTCGATCAGGCGTGCTTTTCCGCGAAAGGCGAAAGCTTCGTCGACGATGTGGTCAATGCCTCCTCGCAGCCCCTGGTGTGCGGACGCGGCGCCAGCGAGTTTCGCGCCTATCTGCCGCGCGCGCGCTGGATCCGCGATGCCAATGACAGTTACTTCGCGGCGATGACCTATCCGCAAGGCCTGCCGGCTTCGGCGCAACCGTCCGACATTCACGACGCGACATGGGGCGTGCTGTCGGCGGTCTATGGCGGCGCGGTGCACCCGACCGCCGAAGGCCATGCCGCGATGGCGGACGCGACGCTCCCCGCCGCGATCTCGCTGCTGCGGCTCGACGCCGTCGTACCGGAAGTGATTCAGGAGCCGTTGCTGCCGGCAACGCAGCAGCCGCCGACAGAACAACAACCGTCCACGCGGCAACCACCTGCGCTACAACAACAGCAGTAATGCCAAAGGCCTCCGCGATCCGATCGCGGAGGCCCTTGGCTATTTCGCGGCATTGTTGGAAACGAACCGGTTTTTGAGGCGAGTCCGCAACACAAACAGCGTCGTCCCCGTGACGACAGAAAGTTCACATCACCGCGGATGCATCGCCGAACCGGTGGTGCGCGACTTCGACTTGGCGACCACGGCCGGCGGCTGCGCGGCTTGCGGCAGATACTTCGCCACCACCGCTGGATCGAGCGTCGCGATATTGGCGTCCGGCAGCCGCTGCCAGGTTTCGTTCTTGCCGAGCAGCGAAATGCCGACATAGCCGCGCAGGGTGAGCGACTGGCCGTCCGGGCTCAGCGTCATCTTGGCGTGATAGATTTCGCCGTCGCGCGGATCGAGCACGTTGCCATTCTCGTATTTGAGGCCGGCCCGTTGCATGTCGCGGATAAACGACAGACCGAGGACCGGCGCGTTCTTGCGGTCGTCGGTGCACTTGGTGCAGAGCGGGTTGGCGGCTTCGCCCGGCTTCGGGAAAGTTCTCGCGATCGCGCCCTCGAAGGTGCCGGCATGATCGACCACCAGCACCCAGACGACCGGCCGACCGTCCTCGCTCTTCTGCCACAACCCGGCGGCGGTCGGCTCGGCGGCCCGCGCCAGCCCGGCGCTCAGTAGCACGGCCGCCAGCGTCGCCGCGGCGGGAATTCTTCGTTGCAATCCGATTCTGAATTTTGCCATCGGCCTCACCTGTCAAAAGGTCGAGCGTTAGGGTTGTGGGACAAGTGTGGCGATTTCACGAGAAAACGCCACAGGAAATCCGGGGTACGGGCAGCCTTGCGGGGATGTCGGGTCCGCCACAATTTCGTCGCAACACGGCGGCGGACGGTTCAACGGCTGACACCGTTTCGCCGCAAGACTCCCGTGTGGCTTGAGGGCCTGTCATCAACCGTTCAGTTGACGCCCAGCTTCTTCTGCAGGCTCGACGAAGACGTCGTGTACTGAAACACCAGCCGCTTGTCGGGATAGACGTAGCGATGCGCTTTCTGCGCCATCAGTGCGCCCTCATGGAAGCCGGAGAGGATCAGCTTCAGTTTGCCGGGATAGGTGTTGATATCGCCGATGGCGAAGATGCCAGGCACATTGGTTTCGAACGATGCGGTTTCCACCGGGATCAGATTGTTCTCCAGCGAGACGCCCCAGTTGGCGATCGGCCCGAGTTTCATGGTCAGTCCGAAGAACGGCAGCATCGCGTTGCAGTCGACGCGCGTGAGCGCGTTGTCGCTGCCCTTCACCGTCGCGCCGGCGAGATTGCCGTTGTCGCCGTGAAGCTCCGTCACCTGACCGATCTTCAGATCCATCTTGCCGGACGCCACCAGCGCGCGCATCTGCTCGACGCTGTGCGGCGCGGCGCGGAAGTCGTCGCGTCGATGCAGCAAGGTCACGCGCCGCGCGATCGGATGCAGGTTGAGCGTCCAGTCCAGCGCGCTGTCGCCGCCGCCCACGATCAACAGATCCTTGTCGCGGAAGTGATCCATCTTGCGCACGGCATAGAACACCGACGAGCCTTCATAGGCTTCGATGCCCGGCACCGGCGGGCGCTTGGGCTGGAACGAGCCGCCACCCGCGGAGATCACCACGACCTTGGTTTCGAATACGGTCCCCGCATCGGTGATGACGCGAAACAGCGGATCGCCGATCTTCTCGATGCTTTCGACCATCTCGTTGAGATGGAAGGTCGGATTGAACGGCTTGATCTGTTCCATCAAGGAGTCCGTCAGACCGTGACCGGTGACCATCGGAATACCTGGAATGTCGTAGATCGGCTTCTCCGGATAAAGCTCGGCGCATTGCCCACCGACCTTGTCGAGAATGTCGACGAGATGAACCTTCATGTCGAGCAGGCCCAGTTCGAACACGGCGAACAGACCGCAGGGGCCGGCGCCAATTATCAAAACATCGGTTTGGATCGTTTCGCTCATCTCGCCGTTCTTTGCTGATTGGTTGGGATATCGAGGCAGGAGACAACGAATATCTAGCGTGTTTTCCTGTGAGGTGGAAAGCCTCCGCCATCGCTGGGACAGCACCGCCTCGCGGCGCCCCTTGCCGCGCCCTGCGGTTTCCATGTAACTGCATGGAAACTGGAGATCACCCGTGAACAGCCCTGCTTCGACGACCCCTCGCCTTGAGGATTACCCGCTTCGTCTGTCCGACAACGTCCGCTTCGCCGACCTCGACGTCAACGGCCACGTCAACAACGCGGTCTATGCCAGCTATTTCGAAACCGGACGCGTGATGCTGGTGCGGGACGCGGCCAATGGCCTGACGCCGCCGGGCGCGAGCTGGGTGCTGGTGCGACTCGACACGCACTTCCGCGCGGAGCTGCATTGGCCCGGCACCATCGAGACCGGGCTCGGCGTGCTGCGATTGGGGCGAACGTCGGTGACGTTCAGTCAGGTGGTGTTCTCGGAGGGCCGCTGCATCGCATCGACCCAGGCGACCACCGTGCTGGTTGACGCGACAACGCGCAAGCCGACGCCGCTACCGCCGGCAAGCATCGAAGGCTTTCAACGCTGGATGATGCGCGGCAATAACATGGCCGCTTAGAGCATGATCCCGAAAGGTGGAACCGGTTTTCGGAAAAGATCATGCTCAAACAAAATAGAGCGACGGGTCTGATCCAACGCAGTTGGAGCAGACCCTAAGCCTGCCGCTCCGGCGTGGTGACGATCAGGCCGTCGAGTTCGTCCGTCACCTTGATCTGGCACGACAGCCGCGAATTGGGGCGCACGTCGTAACCGAAGTCGAGCATGTCCTCTTCCATCGGCGTCGGATTGCCGACCTTCTCGCGCCACGCTTCATCGACGTAGACGTGACAGGTCGCGCAGGCGCAAGCGCCGCCGCACTCGGCCTCGATGCCGGGAATGGCGTTGCGGATCGCGCCTTCCATCACGGTCGCGCCGTTTTCGACGTCGACGATGCGGGTCTCGCCGGTGTGGTCAACGTAGTGAATCTTCGCCATGATCGCTCGTGCTGTCTCAAAAGAGGAATGCTGGGTGTCCTATAGCGGCTCGTTCCGCGCCGCGCCAGCCGCCATCCCGACAGGGCGCTGATTTTCCATCGCGCGACCGGCGTTACGGTTCGGACCGCGCAAGCAGCGCCGCTGCCGCTTGCCGCGCCTGTCCGACTTCCACCTCGAGCTGCAGAACGGCTTCGCGCGCACCACGCTCCGCGACCGAGGCCGCCTCCAGCGCCGCCGCTGCTTCCGCCACGCGAAACGCACCGATCGCCCGCGCCGACCCCTTCAGCGTATGCGCAAGCGCCGTCGCGTTCTCCGGCAGCGTGGCCAGCGTTTGCATCAGTCCGGCGGTCTGCTCCACGAACAACTGCAACACCTCCCGCTCAAGCGCGGCATCGGACAGCGTCATTTTGCGGAGATGATCGAGATCGATCGGCCCGTGAGCCGCCGTACCGGAATGCGACGACATCAATTCAGTTCTTCCTGTTCAGGGACACCCGATCCGATGGCGGTAAAAAATCGCCGAATCCGCGCCAAATCCCCGACTTGGTTAACATCTTCAGCGAAAGAGCTGCCGCAGTAAGGACACTGATATGACTGATTTTAGCCGCAAATTGAGCAGGTTCGAAGCGATTTTCTGCCCTTTCGGACCCTGGTCGGGTTCCGCGTTAACGATGATTAAGGATCGTTAAAATTGTATTAATCACATCCATTTCATTCGAGCCAGCAAGCCAATAGGATGTTTGGGGAAGTAGCGCACAAGCCGGGCGGCAGAGACACGACTCCGGACCGCCTCTGATCGTCGAGGGCAGAAACGCCCCTCGGCGGGCATCGTTGCGAGGCTTCCGGCTGTGTAAACAAGGGCGTAAACTAGCATGGCGAACAGTCCCAAGAAGGCTCAGGACCCCACCGAAGTTGCGCTTTCGGCGATCCAGGAAGCCCTGAATATGAGCGAAGCGCCGGCATCGGACAATTCCGCCGCAGCCGTGCCGCCGGTTACGCCCCCTGTTACCGTCTCTGAAATGTCTCGCGATGAGACATCGTTCGACCCGCGTCCGTTCCAGGACCAGCCGTCTGATGAATCCCTGTTCAATCGGGGCGCCGCGAATGACGACCGCGAGACCATCGGCCAGATTCTGCAAGCGATTCAGAAGGGCCGTCCGGCGCGCAACATCTATACGCTCGCCACTATTTTCACCGTGGTGTGGCTGATCGGCGCCGGACTGCTGGCCTTCAGCTTCTACCCGTCTCTGCAATCGCTGGGACAGAACGGCGGCGCGCTGGCCTTCGTCGGCCTGATTTCGGTGCTGCTGGCGCCGATTCTGCTGTTCTATTTTCTCGCAAGCCTCGCCTGGCGCGGACAGGAATTGCGCATGATCGCGCAGTCGATGGCGCAGGTGGCGATGCGCTTCTCCGAACCCGAACACGCCGCCAGCGATTCCATGGTGACGGTCGGCCAGGCGATCCGCCGCGAGGTCGCCGCCATGGGCGACGGCATGGAGCGCGCCATCGCGCGCGCCGGCGAACTCGAAACGCTGGTCGCCAACGAAGTCTCGGCGCTGGAGCGCGCGTACTCCGACAACGAAGTACGCATTCGCGCGCTGTTGCAGGACATCGCACATCAGCGCGACAACCTGGTCGGGCAAGCAGAACAGGTTCGCAGTGCCATTTCCGGCGTGCAGATCGATCTGCGCCACGACATCGCCTTGATCAGCGACGCCATCGCATCACGCGTCGACGAAGTTGCCAAGAGCATCACCGGCGCGCTCGAAGAGCGCGGCGAGCACATCACGCGGGCGCTCGGCAGCGCCGGCGATAACATGATCCTCGCGCTCGGCGAACGCGGCGGCGACCTGCTCGATCGGCTCGAGGAAGCCAGCGGCGAAACCACCCGCGCCGTGCTCGACGCCAGCGAACGCCTGACCGCGAGCCTGAATTTCAAGACCGGCCACGTCCACGACGAGTTCGTCGATCTCGCGAACCGCGTCCACGACATGCTGAACGACCGGCTCGACCGCATCACCTCCGAGTTCGAACAGAAATCCGCTGGCATCGTCGACAGCATCTCCGATCGCACCGAACAACTTCACGATTCGCTGCGCAACTCCGGTGACTCGCTGCTGCTCGAGCTTGAACTGCGCGGCGGCGACATCGCCAGCAAGATCGACGAGGCCGGCCAACGGTTGGCGGATCGCATCCTCACCAGCGGCGACAAGGCCAGCGACGCCCTCGACTCCACCGTCAATTCGCTGGTCACCAAGGTGGTGAGCCAGACCGAGAGCGCGCACGACACGCTCAGCCTGCAGATGAATACGTTTGACGAGTTGATCCGGCAGCAGGGCACCGAACTCGCCGAGAAGTTCTCGCGCGACAGCTCAACGCTCGGCGCGCTGATCACCCGGCATATCTCCGAGTTCGACCGCACCGTGAAGACCTATGGCGGCGAAGTCGTCGAACGTCTCGGCCAGCGCACCAACGATATTGCCGAAAGCCTGAAAACCTACGTGGATACGTTCGATACGCGCCTCGTCTCGAACAGCGGCCAGATCACCGCGACGCTCGACCAGCGTCTGCAGCAGTTCGAAGTGCAGCTCGGCACCCGCGTCACCGATCTCGACGGTGCCCTCGATTCCAGGATCAAGTCGTTCGATGAAACCGTGGATGGCCGGCTGAAGGCGCTCGAACAGAGCTTCGATACCCGCGCGAAGTCCGTCACCGACACCGTCGACTCGCGCCTCGGCGCGCTGTCGTCGTCGCTGTCGGGCGGCACCAAGAAGGTGGTCGACACCATCGAGGCCAAGCTCACCACCCTCACCTCCTCGCTGACCGATGGCGCGGCTCAAACCATCGGCGCCATCGATACCAGGCTGTCGCAGCTCACGGCGTCGTTCACCGACGGCGCGAACCATACGCTGGGCGAAATCGACACCCGCATGGTGCGCCTGACATCATCGCTGACCGACGGCGCCAGCCGGACGCTCGGCGAGATCGACGCAAGGATGACGCTGCTGACGTCGTCCCTCACTGACGGCGCAAATCAGACGCTCGGCGAGATCGATACGCGTCTGACGCGGTTGACAACCACACTGACCGAGGGTGCAACCCAGACGCTTGGCGAAATCGATACGAAGATGACGCGGCTCACGTCGTCGCTCAACGAAGGCGCGACGCAGGCGATCTACTCGATCGATTCCCGTCTGGCCCAGTTGTCGTCGACCTTGAACGACGGCACCGCGCAAGCCCTTGCGGCGATCGATCAGCGCATGACCAACGTGACGGAGACCATCGACGGCCGCACCGGGCATCTCGCCGAGACCATTACCGCGCGCTTCCAGGAGATCCACCAGGGTCTGGAGAACCGCGCCGGCTCGGTCGCCAGCGATATCGACACCCGCATCGCGCACTTCGAGGATCTGCTCGGCTCGCGCATCGAGGCGGTGGCCGGTCGCATCGAAACCAGCGGCCGTCAGGCCAGCGACACCTTGATGGCGCGCGCCGAGGAGCTGTCGTCGAGCATCAAGTCGCACGTCGACGATGCCGAAAACTCGCTCACCAACCTGATGCTCAGCACCAGCGAGACCATCCAGAGCAGTGCGCGGAGCACGCAGCAATCGCTGCTGTCCGTCTCCGCCGACCTCACCACGCAGCTCAAGCAGGCCTCCACCGAGGTCGAGCAACTGGTCGGAACGGTCGGCAGCACCGCCGCGAACGCCATTCGTGGCAGTGCGGAGGAGGCTCACGCCTCGCTGCTGTCGATCTCCAGCGACACCACCAGCCAGATCAAGTCGCTGACCGCCGACGTCGAGCAGACGCTGACTTCGGCTGGCGCATCGACCGCCGCCACGCTTCTCACCAGCGCGCGGGACGCGCAAAGCACGCTCACCGGCGCATCGAGCGATCTCGTCGCGCAGATGCAGTCGCTCTCGACCACGATCGAGCAGACGTTGTCGGGCGTCAGCGCCACCACGGCTGCAGCGCTGCTCAGCGGCACCCGCGACGCACAGGCGACGTTGACAGCGGCATCGGGCGACCTGGAACGCAGCATCAAGGAGGCCGGCAGCAACGCCGCCGACGCCGTGGCGACCAGCGCTCGGTCGGCGCAGATGACGCTGATGACCATCACCGATCAGGTGTCGGGCCAGGTCAAGGCACTATCGGCCGATCTCGAGCAAAGCCTGTCGTCGGTCGGCACCGCCGCCGTCGGCTCGGTCCTCACCGGCGCGCAGGAAGCGCAGGCGACACTGGTGGCGGCCTCCAGCGACGCGGCGGAGCACGTCAAGTCGCTGTCCGCGGACGTCGAACGGATGCTGTCGTCGGTCGGCGCGGATACCGCGGCGCAAATCCTGCGCAGCGCGCGGGAAGCGCAGGATGCGCTGAGCAACGTCACGGCCGACGCGTCGGATCAGGTCAAGGCGCTGTCCGGCTCGCTCGTCGCGACCACCTCCGATACGACGAGCCAGATCCGGTCGCTGGCGGAAGTCATCGAGCAGTCGCTCACGACCACCACCGCCAACTCGGTCGAGACGATTCAGAGCGGCACCCTCGCCGCCCAGAATTCTCTGGTCGCCGCCGCGCAGGAAGCCAGCGAAAAGGCCAGGGCCACCGCAGCGGAAATCGAGCGGTCGGTGCTCGGCGCCAGCAACAGCTTCGGCGCGGTGCTCAGCGGCAAGACCGACGAGATCGTCGGCTACATGGCGCAGCAGACCGATCGCCTGTCGGAGACGCTCGACAGCAAGCGCGGCTCGCTGGTGGAGACCATCGGCGGCAAGAGCAACCAGTTGATCGTCGATATCGAGCGCGTCACGTCCGAAGCGCTCAAGGCGATCGAAAGCCGCGGCCTGAACTTCTCGCAGTCGATCGCCACCAACGGCTCGACGGTGGCACGTTCGATCACGGCGGCCGGCGAACTCGCCACCGGCGCGGTGAACAAGTCGCTGAAGGATCTCGAGCAGGCGTCGCGTGCCAGCATCGAGCAGTCGCGTCAGGTCTCGATGGCGGCCGTCACGGAAATGCAGGAGACCAGCAAGGTTCTCCGTACCGACACCGTGGCGCTGTTCGAACGGCTGCGCGAAGGCAATATCCTGTTGCAGGAAGTCCTGACCGGCGCTCACGACAACCTGAATTCGCTTGAACGCGCGATGGTGTCGCGGGTTGCCGAATTCGTTGCGGCGATCACCGATGTCAGCACCCGCAGCGGCAACGCCACGCAGAGCCTGGAAGATCAGTTGACGATGTTCCACGCCAAGACCTCGAAGGCCATCGAGGGACTGGCCGGACTGTCCAGCCAGTTCGAGGATCACGGCCGCGCGCTGATCGAGGCCGTCACCGCGATGGAGCAAAGCAACCGCAACACCGACACGTCGATCGCCGAGCGCAAGGCCGCGCTCGATCAACTGGTCGGCACCATCGACTCGCGCACGCTGGATCTCGATCAGCGGCTGACGCGGTTCACGGCACTGCTCGATGAATCGCTCGCCGCCGCCGAAGAGCGCGCGCGCGACATCGCCCGCGTGGTGGCGGATACCGCCGGCACCGGCTCGGCCACGATCACGCGGCAGTTCGAGGCGGTTCGCACCGCCGCCGAGGAGCAGCGCCAGGCCACCGCCGAAACGCTGCACGCGCTCTACGAGAAGAGCACGCAGGAAACCGAGGCGATCTTCCGGCAATCCGCCGACAAGTTCGCGTCCATGGTGCAGGGCATGAAGCAGATGGCTTCGGAAATGCACGAGGAACTGGAGACGACCCGCGAGGAGCTGCGCCGCGGCGTATTCGAACTGCCGCAGGAGGCCGCCGAAAACACCGCGCAGATGCGCAAGGTGATCGTCGACCAGATCGAGGCGCTGGCGGAACTGAACCGGATCGTGGCGCGCCACGGCCGCGGCGCCGACGTGGTCACCGCCGAGCGCACCACCACGCACCGGCGCGAGGAGCCGCAGATGGTCGCCGCCGGTGGCGGTGGCTATGCCGAGGCCCCCACCCGCCCCGCTCCGCGCAACCGCGAAACCGGCAGCGCTTCGACGTTGCCGCCGCCGGACCTCGGGATGCCGATGCCGCAGCGGACCGAGGCTCCGCCGGTCAGCCCGGGCAGCGCCGGCGATGACCGCGACGGCTGGCTGTCGGATCTGCTGAACCGGGCCGACACCGTTGCGGACGATCACGACGCACCGCGAGCGCGGCCGGGACAACCGGCAGCGTCGCAGGGCAATCCGCTGGAGACGCTGTCGCTGGACATCGGCCGCCTGATGGATCGCAACCTCGCGGCCGAGATGTGGGACCGCTATCAGCGCGGCGAGAACAAGGCTTTCAGCAAGCGGCTCTATACGCCGGCAGGGCAAAAGACTTTCGACGAGGTGGCGCGGAAGTATCGATCGGACCGCAACTTCAAGCAGACGGTGGACCGCTACATCACCGAGTTCGAACGCCTGCTGGACGACGTGGCGCGCGACGAACGGGGGCCTGCGATGTTGCGCAGCCATCTGATCTCGGAAACCGGCCTGGTCTACACCATGCTGGCGCACGCATCGGGCCGGCTGAACTGACACCGGCGCCGCCCGACGCAAGGCTGCGATAAGATTGCAAGGCGGAGGCGTCATGGCCTCCGCCTTGTTGTATTTTGCCGGCGAGAATTCGATTCGGGGCACGACACGCTTCCCCCACAACGTCCGGGTTGCTTGAAACCGATGACGCTGCCTTTGAAGTCCACGCTGCAAGCCCGCATCGAGCGATGGCCGATCGCCGGGTCCTTCACCATCAGCCGCGGGAGCAAGACCGAGGCCGTGGTAGTGATCGCGGAGTTGCGCTCCGGCGACCATACGGGACGCGGCGAATGCGTGCCCTATGCGCGCTACGGAGAAACGCCCGACTCCACGCTTGCGCAGATCCTGTCGCTTCAGGAGCGCGCCGCTCGGGGTTTTGATCGCGCGACGCTGCAAACGCTGCTTCCCGCCGGCGCGGCGCGCAACGCGCTCGACTGCGCCCTCCTCGATCTCGAAGCCAAGCTGTCGGGATCGCGAGCATGGGAAATCTTCGGCCAGCCATCGCCTCGGCCCTGCACCACCGCCTACACCATCTCGCTCGGCTCGCCCGAAGCGATGGCGGAGGCGACGCGGGCAGCGGTGCATCGTCCGCTGCTCAAGATCAAGCTCGGCTCCGACGACGATGCGTCGCGCATTGCCGCCGTTCGCCGCGCGGCGCCGAACGCCCAGTTGATCGTCGACGCCAACGAAGGCTGGCGCGCCGACAATCTGGCGCAAAATCTCGCCGCCTGCACTGACGCCGGCGTCACCCTGATCGAACAGCCGCTGCCGGCGGGACAGGACGAAGCGCTGGCGGGCCTCGCGCGATCCATCGCCATCTGCGCCGACGAGAGTGTCCACGATCGTGCTTCGCTCGCCGGCCTGCGTGCCCGCTACGACGCCATCAATATCAAGCTCGACAAGACCGGCGGGCTCACGGAAGCGATGGCAATGGCCGAGACGGCGGAGGCGATGGGATTGCAGGTGATGGTCGGCTGCATGGTGGCGACGTCACTTGCGATGGCGCCGGCCATGCTGTTGGCCCAACGCGCACGGTATGTCGATCTCGACGGACCGCTGCTGCTTGCGACGGATCGCGATCATGGCCTGCGCTACGACGGCAGCACGATCTATCCGCCCGACGCCGCGCTCTGGGGCTGACTTTCAGCGTCGCGGGCAATACTGCGTCGCGCCAGCCAGATGACGATGACGCCGCCGGCCGCCATCATCGCCATCGCGTGGTAGATATCCGCGCCAAGCCGCGCGTACATCGCGCCAGCCAGGATCGACGCACCGCTCATGACGATACCCGACGCGGCCGCGAGATAGCCTTGCGCGCTGGCCATCGCGTGAACCGGAACGATGCGCACCAGCAATCCCATCGTCCCCAGCAGGGTGAGCCCATAGGTCACGCCGTGCAACAACTGGACGGTGGCGAGCGGCGCCAGCGACGGCTCCGCAGCCATCACCAGCCAGCGAAACGTCGCGCCGAACCCGCCGATCACGATCAGCAGGGCCGGCGGCGCCCTGAAACGCGGCGACAGCGCGAAAATCGCGATCTCGGCCAGCACGCCGAGTGTCCACAGGCCTGCAATCGTCGTCCCGCCGAGTCCGGTCGCCTGCCAGGCTATCGATGCGAAGCCGTAGTACGCGGCGTGACTGCCCTGAATCAGGGCCGCGGCTGCGATGACGGCCAGGTAGGCCGGTTGCCGAAGCAGATGCCGCGCCCCGGTTCGCGCGGGCGTCATCGGCTCCGGCACCGTCATCGGCTGCAAGGCAAAAGCCGTCGCCGCGCCGAGGATGGCCAGCCCGGCCATGATCCAGATCAGATGCGTCGCGGCGAGACGATCCGCCAGCATTCCGCAGCCCAGCGTTCCCGCCATGAAGGCCGCCGACCCCCAGAGCCGCAAGGGCCCGTAGTGCAGCCGGTGGCGGGCGACACCTTGCAGCGCATAGGCATCGGTCAGCGGCAGGATCGGTGTCCATGCGCACGCCGTCAGCGCGAAGACGATCAGAATAATCATCGGCGCATGAAACAGACCGACGCCGGCGAAGCCGACCGCAGTCAGCAGCGCCGTGGCGATCAAGGCCTGCCGCAGCGATTGTCGCCGCTCCGCAAGACCGGTGACGACAGGAAGAATCGTAAATCGGACGAGCGAAGGCGTGGCGACGATGAGGCCGATCCAGACCGGACTCACGCCCACCGCCTGGAGCCAGACCGGAAAGAACGGCAAATGAACGCCCATCAAGGCGAACACGGCGGCGTAGAATAGCCCGAGGCGAATCGCGAATCGCCGCGACTCCAATGAGGCATCCGTGGGGATTTCAGGACCGGAAGCCATCAATTTAATTGCGATTCGCGGCGGATCATGTTGATCGTTGTTCTCGGGTTCGAATCCATCGTGATCGCCATCACCGATGCGCCACGAACCTACAGGGGATTTGGAGGGCCGTCAGGATTTTGAAGGTCGCATGGGGCAACTCGAACATTGGTACGCAACGACGGCGATCCGAAGCAGGTTTCGCGGCCGTTGGCGTGTGCCGATCCCTGCAACGAGATGACCATGGCTGACGAAGCGTTTGCCGCATCATCCCCTGCCGTTGAAGCCGCTGTCCCCGGCGAGGCAGACTACGCCGCGATCCATGACGTCTTCATGGAAACCGCGCGGGGGCGCTGGTTTCTCACGGAGTTCGCCAAGCGCAACCGCAATGCCGACACCCGCATGGTGCTCGACGCCGTCGCACGAATCGAACGCTCGCTCGCTGGAGCGAAGGACACCCCCGCCAGTTCCGACGCAATTTTCGCGGCAATTCGCGATGTCGTCGACGAGGCGAAACAGCAAGCCGTCGCCGCGTTGCAGGGACAACCTTCGGCGGACCGCTTCGCCACCGCCTATCGCAGCGTCCGCGCAATCCGCGAAGTCGCTTGGACGCTACGGGAAGCCGGCTCCGACGGCAGTGTCTGCGACAGTCTGGATGCCCAGGCCAACACCATCGACCGCAGCCTCGATCAGCTCGCCGCCATAACGCCGGGCGAGGCCGTCGCGGCGATCTTCGACGGTTTGATCGCGCGGCTGGAAGAGCTGGCCGGCGGCGAATGGCCGTCGAAGCCTCTACCGGCGACCGTACCGCTGCAACACGATCGCGCGCCCGCCGCTCCTGCCGAAGCTGCAAGCGCGGGGCACGAAGCATCGGCCGCGAAGGCGATTGCCGAACCGCAACCGCCTGCGCCGGAGGCCGCCTCGCCTGTCCCGCCGACAGAGGAACTCGCCCCGACCGCCGCGGCCTTCGCCGCTCCCGAAACGCTGGCGGCCGCCAAGACGATCCCAGCCTATGAGGAGACCGAGCCGGACGTTGAGATCGCGATGCCGACAGCCGTCGACGAAGCAGCCATCGCGGCTGCCGACGATGCTCATGATGTCGCCGTGCTCGATTTGATCGCGATGGAGATGGCTGCCGACGATCCCGAGCCCGCCGACGATGCGCTGGATCAGGGCGATGACCCGATCGACATCGAAACCGATGTCAACGCGCATATGGGATCGATCGAAGAGGCATTCGACATTCGCAAGGACAGCCCCGCCTCGCTCGGCGCGGCGTTGATCGCCAACGGCACCATTCGGCCGCGCAGTCTGTCCGGCGCCGGCCGCTTCGCCGCCATTCAACGCCTGAGCCAAGCGGAAAAGGTGGCGCTGTTTTCGTGAGGCTGCGGGCCCGGCAAGCCGTGCTCAGCCGATCAGCCGCGCATACAAATCGGCATCGACATTGCCGCCAGACAGCACGATCACCACGGTCTTGCCCCGCGCATCGAGGCGGCCCGCCAGCAACGCCGCCAGCGCCACAGCTCCGCCCGGTTCGACAGCCAATTTCAATTCGCGAAACGCCGCGCCGACCGCGCCGCCCACTTCGTCGTCGGATGCCACGACGCCCTGCACACCAAGCGCGCGGTTGATCGCGAACGTCACCTCACCGGGGATCGGCGCCATCAGCGCATCGCAGATGGTGTGGCTTTTGCCGTCATGCGCCTCGCGTCGGCCGGCGTGGAACGACCGGGCGTGATCGTCGAAGCCCGCCGGCTCCGCCGTCATCACCGCAGCTTGCGGATAGCGCGCCTTGACCGCAACCGCGATGCCCGCCACCAGCCCGCCGCCGGATGCCGGCGCGACGACGATATCGGGAGCAACACCGAGTGCGTGCAAATCCTCGGCGATTTCGCGGCCTACCGTGCCCTGCCCGGCGATAATCTGCGGATCGTCATAGGGCGGCACCAGCGTCGCGCCGCGCTCGGACGCAAGCCCGCGCGCGATGGCGTCGCGATCCTCGCGCAGCCGGTCGTACAGCACGACCTCCGCGCCATAGGCGTGCGTGCGTTCGCGCTTGGCAAGCGGCGCATCGGCCGGCATCACGATGACGGCACGCATGTCGAGCAATTGCGCGGCGGCCGCCACGCCCTGCGCGTGATTGCCGGACGAAAACGCCACCACGCCGCCCGCGCGCGCGGCGGCAGGGATCGCCGACATCTTGTTGAAGGCGCCGCGAAACTTGAACGATCCCGTGCGTTGCAGGACCTCCGGCTTGAACAGTACCCGCGCGCCGGTCGCGGCGTCGAGCGCCGGCGACGACAACAGCGGCGTGCGCACCGCGTAAGGTGCAAGCACGCGCGCGGCGGCATCGATATCGGCGGCGGTGACGGCAAGCGGCGATGACGTGTTCATGCCGGAGTGGTACGCGGGTCGGCATCCACCGGCAAGAGCTACGAATGCGGGTCTGGCAGCACGTGCACAGGGGTTGATGCCGCGCGCGGATCGCCGATATGACGCGAGCGAGCAACATTCCCGATGAAGGATTGCGCCGACGTTGCCCAGCTCTGCGTTGCCGCGAACGCCAGACAATCCTCCCGCGCGATCTTCAGCGCTTCTAAACACGCCCGACCTAGATCCGCGTCGAGAACGCCGACCGGCGCCGCGCCGATCACGGCGCGCGGCCCCGGCGCGGGAAACGCCGCAACCGGAACGCCGCTTGCCAGCGCCTCAAGCAAAACCAGTCCATAGGTGTCGGTTCTGCTGGGAAACACGAAAACATCGGCGGCGGCGTAGGCCTGCGCCAGCGCCTCGCCGGTCAACGCGCCGGGAAAAGTCGCGTCCGGATATTTCTGCTGCAAGCCCGCGCGCGCGGGTCCATCGCCGACCACAACCTTGGTGCCGGGCAGATCGAGCGCCAGAAAGGCTTCGAGGTTCTTTTCGATGGCGACGCGGCCGACCGAAAGAAATACCGGTCGCGGCAAGCCGAGATCGGCATCGCGCGGATGAAACAGGTGCGTGTCGACGCCGCGCGGCCACAGCGCGACATTACGAAATCCACGCCCGCGCAGTTCGTCGGCAAGCGCCGGCGTCGCGGCCATCACGGCGCCGCTGGGCCGGTGAAACCACCGCAACGCACGCCACACCCACGATTCGGGAACAGGCGCGCGCGCCGAGACGTACTCCGGAAAGCGCGTATGGAAACTGGTGGTGAACGGCAGACCGCGCTTGCGGCAATAACGGCGCACCGCCAATCCGAGGGGCCCTTCGGTGGCGATGTGAATGTTGTCGGGCCGAACCTCGTCGATCAGCCGCGACACTTTCGTTGGCGATGGCAACGCGACGCGCAAGCCCTCGTAGCCCGGCAAGGCCACCGTGCGAAACGGCTCCGGTGTCAGGAACTCGACATCCGCGCCGAGCGTGCGCGCGGCCGCCGCCATGGTGGTCAGGGTGCGGACCACGCCGTTGATTTGCGGATGCCAGGCGTCGGTCGCGATCAGGATACGCATCAGGCCGCACGCACGGCCACCGGCGGCGCGGGCACGACGCGCCGCACCGGCTCGGTCCAGGTGATGATCTCGAAACGGCCGTCCTCGTGCTCGGCAAGCGCCGTGCAGCTCTCCACCCAGTCGCCGCAGTTCATGTAGCGGATGCCGTGCTCGTCGCGGATCGTCGCGTAGTGGATGTGACCGCAGATCACGCCATCGGCGCCACATCGCTTCGCTTCGGCCGCGAGCGTCTGCTCGAATGCGCCGATATAGTTGACGGCGTTCTTCACCTTCAGCTTGGCCCATTGCGACAGCGACCAGTACGGCACGCCGAGCCAGCGGCGGCAGGCATTGACCAGACGATTCAACTGGATCGCCAGATCGTAGGCCTTGTCGCCGAGATGCGCGAGCCAGCGCGCGTTCTGTACGACGAGATCGAAAATGTCGCCGTGGATCACCAGATAGCGCCGTCCGTCCGCGCCTGCGTGGATCGCCGTCTCCACCACTTCGATGCCGCCGAAATGCGTCCCGTAGTAGGAGCGCAGGAATTCGTCGTGATTGCCCGGCACGTAGATCACGCGCGCGCCCTTCCGGACCTTCCGCAGCATCTTCTGCACGAAGTCGTTGTGCGATTGCGGCCAGTGCCAGTGCGACTTCAATGCCCAGCCGTCGACGATATCGCCGACGAGATAGATGGTTTCGGCGTCGTGGATACGAAGGAAGTCGATCAGTCGGTCGGCCTGCGATCCCCGTGCGCCGAGGTGCACATCGGAAATGAACAAGGTGCGAAAGTGGCGTTCTATCTGTCCTTCGCGCATCACGTCGCGTTCCATATGCGAGCCGTTATCCGATTTCCATGACAGCCGGATGACGCGCCGCCTCCGGCCGCGCGCCGCGCTGGAAACTGACCAGCGTGTAGATACCGAACGGCGCCACCTTGCGACGCTCGACCAGGATGGCGTCGGCATTGGCCCGCGCCCACGCCTGCAAGCGTGCGAACGGAAACTCCGGACGCAACCCAAGGGCGCGCGTGCGTTGCGCAGCCCATCGCTCGATCGCAGCGGCGACGCCGACTTCCGAATACAGATGATTGACGAGAATGATGCGGCCGCCCGGCCTCACCACGCGATGGCATTCCGACAGCACCTGCTCGGGATTTTCCACCAGCGTGATGACGAACTGTGCGACCACGCAGTCGAACGTCCCGTCCGCGAAGTCCATCGCGTGGGCATCCATCAGATGCACGGCCTTGACGTGAGGATATCGGCCGCTGACCATCTTCGCGCGCGCCTTGGCAAGCATCGGGGCGCTGACATCGATGCCGGTGATTTCGGTGGTGTCGTCGTAATCGTCGAACGACAACCCGGTGCCGACGCCGACTTCGAGAATGCGGCCGCCTTGCCTGCGTGCCGCCATCGCGGCCGCGCGGCGGCCGTTGATCATGATCGGTCCGCACACAGCGTCGTAAATCGGTGCCCAGCGGGCATAGGCGGATTGAACGGTGGAGGTTTCGAGATCGCGGGATGTCATCGCCTGCTGCCATCGAATCGCGCCATCGCGGCACGACGTCCGGATAGCAGCGCTGTGCGACAGCGATGCGACGGCTGCGGCGCTCTATTCGTTACTTGCCGTCGAAGGCGTGGAAGTGATGCACCGGGCCGTGACCGTGCCCCACTTGCAGCCGGTCGGCGGCGGCGATGGCGGCGCTGATATAGGCCTTGGCCTCGCGCACCGCGGCCTCCAGCGTCTGACCCTTCGCAAGCTCGGCCGCAATCGCCGACGACAGCGTGCATCCGGTGCCGTGGGTGTTACGCGTCGCGATACGCGGCGCGGCGAGTTGCATCATGCCCTCGGCACGAAACAGATAGTCGATGCTTTGCGGACCGTCGCCATGGCCGCCCTTGATCAGCACCGCCGCGCAACCGAGTGCCAGCAGGCGCTCGCCCTGACGGGCGATGCCGACCTCGGAGGTCGCCACCGGTTCGTCCAGCAGCGCCGCCGCCTCCGGAAGGTTCGGCGTGATGATCGATGCGCGCGGGATCAGCAGACGGCGCAACGCATCGATGGCGTCCGGCACCAACAGCCGGTCGCCCGAGGTCGCGACCATCACCGGATCGACCACGACATGGCGCGGCGACCACCGCACAAGGCCGGCGACGATGGCCTCGATCACCGCCCGTTGCGACACCATGCCGATCTTGACCGCCCTGACATCGAGATCGCCGAACACCGCGTCGATCTGCTCCGTGACGAAGGCCGCCGGCACCTCGTGAATCCCGGTCACGCCACGGGTGTTCTGGGCGGTCAGCGCGGTGATCACCGACGCGCCGTACACGCCACGGGCGGAAAAGGTCTTGAGATCGGCCTGGATGCCGGCTCCGCCCCCGGAATCCGAGCCGGCGATGGTCAGCGCAATCGGAATGGTCATGATTCTCGTCTCACCCAACGCCCTGTAGTGAGAACAGATGGATTGCCCGGTCAAGCCCGGCAATCAGCGACACGGATAGCGCCTTGCATCGGCACGGCATTTCCGGCTTTAGTGCGCGGACGAGCACGATCCCGAAAAGTGGACGCCGGTTTTCGGACAGGATCATGCTCAAACAACACGCGCCGTTCGGAGACAATTGCGATGGTTCCCTTCTTCGTCCAGATCAAGTGCAAGCTCGGCCAGTCCTACACGGTCGCTAACGCGCTGGCCGAGGCCGAGATCGCCTCGGAGATCTATTCGACGGCGGGGGATTTCGATCTGCTGGTGAAGTTCTACGTCGAAAGCGACACCGATATCGGCCATTTCGTCAACGAAAAGGTCCAGATCATTCCGGGCATTCAGGACACCCGGACCATCATCACCTTCAAGGCGTTCGGCACCAAATAACGTCGCTGCGCGTCAGCTTTCTCCCTGTTGAAACGAACGCCCGGTTTTCGCGTTGTCATGGCTTCGGCGTGAACGTGGCAAATCCGCGCCCGCGCCGGGAATAAATCGGTCGGCACGTTGTTCGATTCCGTGCAACCCGCACCGATCCCAGGGAGTGATCCATGACCATCCTGAAACTGACCTTGGCGACAATGGCGCTCGGCGCCTGCCTGACCGCCGCTCCGGCGCTGGCCGAAACCGTCGCCCTGAAAGCCACTCTGAACGCCGCGTCCCAGGTTCCCCCCAACGACAGCAAGGGCACCGGCATGGCGGCCGTCACCTACGACACCGCCAGCAAGAAGCTGAGCTGGAAGGTGACCTATGCCGGCCTCACCGGGCCCGCCACCGCCGGCCATTTTCACGGCCCGGCGGAGCCCGGCAAGAACGCTGGCGTCGCCGTCCCGTTCGCCAAGGCCGACCCCAGCCCGATCGAAGGCAGCGCCACGCTCACCGACGCACAGGCCGCGGACCTGCTGGCCGGCAAGTACTACATCAACATCCATACCAAGGCGCACCCGGCGGGTGAAATCCGCGGTCAGGTGACGAAGTAAGCGAGCCAACCTGCTCTCCTCGCGTCATTGCGAGGAACGTGAGCGACGAAGCAATCCAGTTCTTGCCTTGGCCTTCTGGATTGCTTCGCTCGCAATGACGATCATTGAAGTTCATTCAATGCTGGTGCGCCGCCTTCGGCCGCTTCGGTCCATCCACCGGCGGCAGCGACTTGAGATAGACCGCCATCGCGGTGCGATCGTCGGCGCTGAGCTGCGAGGTGTTCTTGATCACGCTGGCCATCGAGCCGCCGGCGGAATCGCCATCCGGCAGCAGGCCGCTCTCGAGGAAATAGGCGATATCCTTCTCGCTCCAGTCGTCGAGATTCTTCTGCGTGATGTTCGGTACCCAGCCCTTGCCTTCCGGGTTCGGCCCGCCGGCGAAGCGCTGCGCCGCGACGATGCCGCCGAGCGCGTTGCGCGGGCTGTGGCATTCGGCGCAATGGCCCAGCGTGTTGACGAGATAGGCGCCGCGATTCCATTGCGGCGATTGCCCGGCGACCTCCACAAACGGCTGCCGCTCCATGAACAGCAATTTCCAGATGCCGACATTGCGCCGGATGTTGAAGGGAAACGCGATATCGTGCGCCGGCGCCGCGCCGCTCACGGGCGGCAGCGTCTTGATGTAGGCGAACATGTCGCGAATGTCGGCACGCTTCGCACCATGATACGAGGCGTAGGGAAACGCCGGGAAATAGTGCGCGCCCTCCGGCGATACGCCTTCCATCACGGCCGTCACGAACTGCGCCTCGCTCCAGTTGCCGATGCCGTCCTTCGGATCGGGCGAGATGTTCGGCGCGTGGAAGGTGCCGAACGGCGTCGTCAGCGGCAGGCCGCCGCCGAGCCGCAACCGATCTGGCTGGTTCGGCACTGCATGACAGGAGGAGCAGCCGCCGATGTTGAAAGCGGTCTTGCCGTTGGCGAGATCCGGGGTGCGGGCCGGCAACGCACGCGCGGCGACGACGACCGGCATCGTCAGCCACCAGTAGACGGCGAGGCCCACAATGACGACGAGGGCCACCAGAATGGAAAGTCGTCGCATCATGCGTTCCGTCGTGCTTTCTTGTGATGGGAGCGTCGCCGCCAACAGAGTGATCTTTCGAGGCTGACTCGAAATGCAACGCGACGGGTCAAATCACCTCGGCGTCGTCCCCGCGCAGGCGGGGACCCATAACCCCTGCAATCGTTGTCGCAAAGAAACTCGCCTCGGTGATAGAGCCGAGTCCCTGCGGCGTATGGGTCCCCGCCTGCGCGGGGACGACGTTTTCGTATTGTGAATCCGCCTACAAAAACGAATTCGCCTGACCCTAACCTTCCTTCAACCGATAGGTTTCGTGACAGCCGGAGCACTGCTTGCCGAGCGTCGGCACCGTGGCCTTGAGCGCATCGAGATTCTTGACGCCGGCGGACGCCACCTCGTTGACGGTCTTGGTGTAGCTTGCGACGTGGGAATCGAAATCCGCGCGGTTTTCCCAGATCTTCGGCGATGCACTGTACTTGCCGTCGGCTTTCAGCCCTTTGGTGCTGTCCGGGAATTGCGAACCCAGCGCCTTGGCGTTTTCGGCAAGCTTCGCAAGCGCGGCGTCGACCGCCGCCTGATCGTAGGGTTTCTCGCCCTTGGCCATGGCCGCGAGAACGCCGCCGAGGTTCTTGCCGTTTTCCTTCATCGCCGTCTGGCGTTGATTGACGACATCCTGCTGCGCATAGACCGCGCCTATGCCGAGCAGCACCGCCGCGACCGTCACGAACATCCGCTTCATTGGCTCATTTCTCCTGGGCTGGACCGCCGTGTTACGGCGGCCTGTTTCCGACGATGATGCTGATTGATCCGAAGGACGCGCCGACCGGCGACCGGACGTGATGAACAACCCCGCGACGATCGGTCTATTCCGCCGCCGCGCTGCGCTGCCCCTCGCTGATGGCGACCCAGACCCGTTCCGGGGTCGCGGGCATGTCGATGTGGTCGACACCGTATTCGCGCCACAGCGCATCGACGATGGCGTTGACCACCGCCGGACACGAGCCGATAGCTCCGGCCTCGCCCGCACCCTTCACGCCGAGCGGATTGGTGACGCACGGAACGTTATGGGTCTCGAAGGTGATCGGCGTGCCATCGCTGGCGCGCGGCATGGCGTAGTCCATGAAGGTGCCGGTGACGAGTTGGCCGTCATCGGCGTCGTAGACCGCACGCTCCATCAGCGCCTGACCGATGCCCTGCATGGTGCCGCCATGCACCTGCCCCGCCAGCATCAGCGGATTGAGCGTCGCGCCGAAATCATCGACGATGACGTAATTGACCAGCCGCGTCACGCCGGTTGACGGATCGATCTCGACCTCCACCAGATGCGTGCCGTTGGGGAAGGTGCCGTCGGCGGCACTGAACTTTTCGCTGGCGTTCATGTTCGCAGGGTCCGCGCCGGGTCGCTTCGCCAGATCGGCGAATGAAATCGCGCGGTCGGTGCCGGCGACGCGGATGACGCCCGCATCGATTTCAAGGTCCGTCGCGCCGGCTTCCAGCGCCTCCGCCGCGACCGTCTTCAGCTTCTCGCCGAGGTCGCGGGTGGCGCGCTGCACGCTGACGCCGCCCGACGGAATCGCGCTCGAGCCACCGGTGCCGAGGCCGGTCGCGATCTGATCGGTGTCGCCCTGAAGCACATGCACCCGCTCCAGCGGCAGCCCGAACTGCTCGCTGACCAGTTGCGCGTAGGCGGTCTGGTGGCCCTGTCCGCTCGATTGCGAACCGATCCGCACCGTGACGTCGCCATTGGGATCGAGCTGCACGTTGGCGGTTTCCTCGCCCATGGTGCCGCAGACCTCGACATAGCTCGCAAGCCCGATGCCGCGCACCAGTCCCTGCTTCTTCGCCGCCCTGGCGCGCTTGGAAAAACCCTTCCAGTCGCCGATCTCCATTGCGCGTTTCAGATGCGCGGCGAAGTCGCCGGAGTCGTAGACCTTGCCGGTCGCGGTCTTGTAGGGCAGCGCGCGCGGCGCGATGAAGTTCTTCAAGCGGATCGCATCCGGCGTCATGCCGAGTTTGCGCGCGGCGGCGTCGACCAGCCGCTCGACCACGTAAGCGGCTTCCGGTCGCCCCGCGCCACGATAGGCATCGACCGGCACGGTGTTGGTGAACACGGTGCGGATGCGGCAACGGAAGGCCTGAATGTCGTAGAGACCCGGCAGCATTCCCGCGCCGCCATGCGGAATGTACGGTCCGAACGTCGACAGATAGCCGCCCATGTCGCCGATCAGATCGACGTCCATGCCGAGAAACTTGCCGTCCTTGCGCAACGCCATCCGCGCGGTGGTGACGTTGTCGCGGCCTTGCGAGTCGCCCATGAAATGGTCGGCGCGCTCGGCGGTCCAGCGCACGCTCTTCTTCAGCTTGCGCGAGGCGACGGCGATCAGCGCGTATTCGCGATAGGGAAACAGCTTCGTGCCGAAACCGCCGCCGACATCCGGGCAGATCACCCGCATGTTCTCGACCGGCATGTGCAGGATGTTCTGGCACAGGATATCGCGCAGCCGATGGCTGCCCTGGCTGCCGATGGTCAGCGTCAGGCGATCGCGCTTGGCGTCATACTCGCAGACCGCCGCGCGCGTCTCCATGTAGTTGGTGACGATGCGCGGATTAACGATGGAAATCTCCGCCACCGCGTCGGCCTTGGCGAAGGCGGCTTCCGCAGCCGCCTTGTCGCCGATGTCGACGTCGAACAGCACGTTGTCGGGAAACTGCGGCCACACCGCAGGCGCGCCTTTCTTCACCGCATTTGCCGCGCCGACCACGGCGGGCAGCGGCGTCCATTCCACAGCGATGGCTTCGATGGCGTCGCGCGCGTGCGCGAGCGTATCCGCCACCACGAAGGCGATGGCGTCGCCGACGTGACGCACCTCGCCGTCCGCGAGGATCGGGTAAGGCGGCGCGGTGAATGGATTGTCCGGCAGGTTGAACAGGCACGGCAGGCCGCCGAGATCCTTGATATCGTCGGCGGTGAGGATCAGCGCCACGCCGGGCAACGCGCGCGCCTGCGTGGCATCGATCTTGAATTTGGCGTGGGCGTGGGGCGAGCGCAGCATCAGCGCGTGCATCGCGGGCGACGGCGCATGGTCGTCGGTGTAACGGCCGCGGCCGCGCACCAGCGCATCGTCTTCCTTGCGGCGCGCGCTTTGTCCGACGCCGAACTTCACCGGGGCTGTGCTGGCCATGATCGCTCCCATTGCAATTTGGATTGAATCTACATTGCAGGGCCGCGCTGGCAACTTCAAATTCGCGTCAGGCCCGGATCAGGGCGCGCAACCCGCTGCGACCAAATAGCGCCAGCACCGTGACACCATAGACGACAATCCCGACGATCATCAGAACCAGCAGCATGGCTTCGTCGCGAAATGCGCTCAATTGCGCCAGATATCCGCCTGCCAAGCGCACCGTGAGCCAGAACACAACGGCAAGGACGCCGCCGGCGACCAAGAACTTCAGCAGCGACACGCCGAAGCGGCGGTCGAAGGTCAGATAGCCCGCGCGCAAGGCGAGGCCGAGCACCAGCAGCAGGTTGACCCACGATCCGACGGCGGTGGCCAATGCCAGACCGACCTGCGCCAGCGATCCCATCAGCGCCACCTTGAGCACCAGATTGACGGCAAGCCCGGTCAGCGATGCCTTCACCGGCGTCGCGGTATCCTTGCGCGCATAGAAGGTGGCCACCGCGCTGCGGATTGTCACCACCGGAATCAGCCCGATCGTATAGGCCGCGAGCGTCGCGCCGGCGGCGGCCGCGTCGGCGGCGGAAAAAGCACCGCGCGCGAACATCGCCCGCATGATGATATCGGGCACGGTGAGAAACGCCGCGACAAACGGCACGGAGAACAGCAGCGAAAACTGAAAGGCGCGAAGCTGCGACGCCATCGCGCCGGCATGATCGCCGACGGTGATCCGCCGCGCCATCTCCGGCAACAACACGGTGCCGATGGCGATGCCGATCACGCCGATCGGCAGTTGATAGAGGCGGTCCGCGTAGTACAGTGCCGAGACCGCGCCCGCGGCAAGAAACGTCGCGATGATAGTATCGGCGAACATCGCCAGTTGCGCCCCCATCGAGCCCACCGTCGCGGGGCCGAGCGCGCGAAAAAATCCGCGCACGTCGGCGTCGAGCGTCGGCCGCGTCAGCCGGGGCAGCAAACCTTGTCGCGCGGCGTCGGCCGCCAGCAGCAGGTATTGCAGAAAGCCGGAGATCAGCACGCCCCACGCGGCGGCATGGCCGGCATCGGGAAAGAACGCGACCAACGCCAGCGTCGCCATCATCGACAGGTTGAGGAAGATCGGCGCGGCGGCGGCGCTGGCGAAGCGCTGCGCGACATTGAGCATTCCGCCGTAGAGCGTCACCAGCGTGATCAACAGCAGATAGGGAAACGTGATCCGCGTCAGCGAGATCGCCAGTTCGCCGCGCACCGGATCGTCCACGAAGCCCGGCGCCAGCAGCGCGATCACCTGCGGCATGAACAGCCACGCCAGCGCGAGCAGCAGGATCTGCGAACCGAGCAGCAGCGTGAAGATACGGTTGGCGAACAGACGCGCGGCATTCGGTCCGCCGCTGCCGTCGACATGCGCATAGGCGGGGACGAACGCGGCGTTGAAGGCACCCTCGGCGAAGATCGCGCGAAAATGGTTCGGCAGTCGCAACGCCACGAAGAAGGCGTCGGCCATCGGTCCCGCACCGAGAATGGCGGCAAGCATGATGTCGCGCGCGAATCCGGTGACGCGCGACAACAGGGTAAAGCCGCCGACGGTGAAGATTCGCCTGAGCATCAGCCGCTTCTACAGTATCGCGCGACGGCGCAAAACGTCTATGTCAGGCCGAGGAAGCCTTGCACACGCGGAAATGTCGGCGTCAGCCGGCGACGCGGCGCGCGCCCTTGACGGCGGGAGCGGAATTGGTCGGCGTCGCCAGGCATTGCGTGGCGATCTCGAGGCTAGCGACTCCCTGCTCGCCGGACACGGCAGGCGCCTTGCCGCTGCGCACCGCGTCGACGAAGGAAATCAGTTCGGCGCGCAACGGCTCGTCATGCCCGACCGGCAGATGCCGCATCGAGTAGCTGCCATCGGGCTGGAAGCCGAAACACTCCGTGACCTGCCGCGTCAGCAGATCGCCCTGCACGTATTTGTGCCGCGTCGCGACGGTGACGTTGCGCGCCTTGAACGGCGTCAGCCAGTTGGTGTTGATGTGCGCCAGGACGCCCGAGGCGGTGCGGAATTGCAGCAGCGCGATGTCCTCGCGTTCGGCGACGGCGCTGGACAGTTGCGGCTGCACATCGACGATATCGGACTCGGTGAACCAGCGGATCAGGTCGATGTCGTGCACGGCAAGATCGATCACCACGCCGACATTCGACATGCGTGGCGGAAACGGACCGACGCGGGTGATCGCAATGGAGAGAATGTCCTCGCCTTCGATCGCCTTCTTCACGGCGGCAACCGCCGGATTGAATCGTTCGACGTGCCCGACCATCAGCGTGACGTTGGCGCGCCGCGCGGCGGCGACGATGGCGCGGCCTTCCTCGACGGTGGAGGCGATCGGCTTTTCCACCAGCACATGAATGCCGCGTTCGATGCAAGCCAGCGAAATCTCGTGATGCAGATGCGTGGGTGCGGCGATGGTCACGGCATCGACGCCGGCGGCAAGCAGGCTGTCGAGATCGACGAACACCGGGCATCCGATCAGGTCGTCGGCGCGCTTGCGATGTTCGTCGAGCGGATCGACGATGCCGACCAGCGCGACATTCGGCAGTCCGGCAAGAACGCGGCCGTGATTGGTCCCCATGACGCCCGCGCCGATCACGCCGACACGCAGCACACCATCACTGTCCGCCGTCGCGGGCGAAGCCGGCTCCACAAAACTCATGCTCGATAACCTCGATATCCGATTGTTCGCGACTCACGCAGCGCCGCGCTGAGGTGTTGGTATCACGCGGCTCCCGGTGACAGAATGCCTGAAACGCGATCACAAACACGTTTTGATTCAAACGATTACAAGGACGTCGGCCTGGAATCATTCCATGTGCCTGAGCGTCCCCGTTATCCACCGCCCTGACGGGCACGGGCCACCAGCGATGTCGTGCTGAAACCCGGCAGAATGTTGACCAGCACGACTTCGCCGCCCTGCGCCGTCACCAGTTCATGGCCGACCACCTGTTCCCTGGTGTAGTCGCCGCCCTTCACCAGCACCATCGGCTTGATGCGTGCGATCAGGTTCAGCGGCGTGTCTTCCTCGAAGATCGCCACCAGATCGACCGCTTCCAGCGCCGCCAGCACCTCGGCGCGCGCGCGTTCGTTCTGCACCGGGCGATCCGGGCCCTTCAGCCGCCGCACCGAGGCGTCGCTGTTGAGCCCGACGATCAGGCGATCGCAGGTCGCGCGTGCTTCGGTGATCACCCGGACGTGGCCGGGATGCAGAATGTCGAAACAGCCGTTGGTGAAGCCGACGCGCAGCCCCTCCTCGCGCCACGCGCGTACGCGGGCATCGAGCGACTCGAGACTGGCGACGATCTTTTCCTCGGCGGCGAGCGAGGCCTCCGGCAGCAGCTTGCGGCGCAGTTCGTCGAGCGTCACCGTCGCGGTGCCCTGCTTGCCGACCGCCACCGCCGCGCCGGCATTGGCCGCGCGCAACGCCACCTCCCAATCCGCGCCGGAGGCCAGCAGCACCGCGATCACCGCCGCCACGGTGTCGCCCGCGCCGGAAACGTCGCGCACCTTGACCTGATGCGCGGGCACATGGATGGCTTCGTCACCGCGCGGCACCAGGGTCATGCCGCGTTCGCTCTGCGTTACCAGCAGCGCGTCGCATTCCGCGAGATGCAACACCTCCTGCGCCGACGCCGCGATCTCCGCGGTGGTCTCGGCGCGGCTGCGGGTCGCTTCGGAAAATTCCTTGCGGTTCGGCGTCAGCAACGTCGCGCCGCGATAGAGTTCGAAATGCAGGCTCTTGGGATCGACGATGACGCGAACGCCGCGCGCCCGCGCCGCATCGATCACGGTGCGGATGACTTGCGGCGTCAGCACGCCCTTGGCGTAATCCGACAACAGCACGATATCGGCGCGCGCCAGCAGCGGCGCCACCGCATCGAGCAGGCGCTGTTCGATCTCCGGCGCGGCGGGCGCGGCCAGTTCCCAATCGGCGCGCAGCATATGCGTGGAGAAATGCTCGGAGACGAAGCGCACCTTGCGCGTCGTCGGCCGCGACGGATCGACGATCAGCACCGGCTCGATGCGCGTTTCCTCCGCCAGCGCGGATTGCAGCGCGCGGCCGGCCTCGTCATCACCCACCAGCCCGACGAAGATGCAACGCGCACCGAGCGCCGCGATATTGCGCGCGACGTTGCCGGCGCCGCCGACATTGCTTTCGCTGCGCTGAACCGCGATCACCGGCGCGGGTGCTTCGGGCGAGATGCGCGAGACTTCGCCATAGACGAATTCGTCGCGCATGATATCCCCGATGCACAGCACCGTCTTTCCGGCCAGCGTCTGCGACAGCGTTTCAAAATCCAGCATCGGAATCCGTCGTTAGTCGTCGCTCAGCGGAAGGGATCGGCGCGGTCGAGGAAGTCCCTGACGTAAGTGCCGACCGCGTCCTCCAGTTTGGTGAAGCCGCCGTTGTAGCCGGCCTGGCACAGCCGCGTCACGTCGCCCTCGGTGAAATACTGATAGCTGCCGCGAATGTTCTCCGGCATGTCGACGTAGTCGATCTTGGGCTGCGCGCCGAGCGCGGCATAGGCCGCCAGCATCATCTCGCGGAAGCTGCGCGCATGACCCGTGCCGACATTGAACAGCCCGCTCACCTTCGGCGAGGCGAACAGCCACATCATCACCCGCACCACGTCATCGACATAGATGAAATCGCGGCGCTGGTCGCCATCGGCGATGCCGTCGCGATGCGACTTGAACAACTGGATCGCGCGGCCGGCCTTGATGTCGGCGAACTTCTTCGCCAGCACGCTCATCATTGCGCCCTTGTGGTACTCGTTCGGGCCGAACACGTTGAAGAACTTCAGCCCCGCCCATTGCGGCGGCAGCCTGTCGCCGCGCGAGACCCGCTCCGCCACGGTGAGATCGAACTGATACTTGCTCCAGCCGTAGAGGTTCATCGGCCGCAACTGCCGCAGCCCCGCGAGCGAGGGATCGTCGACAAAACCCTGCTCGCCATCGCCATAGGTCGCGGCGGAAGACGCATAAATGAACGGGGTCGGATTGGCGGTGCACCAGTCGAGCAGTCGCGTGGAGAGCCGGAAATTGGTCTCAACCACCAGATCACCGTCGGTCGCCGTGGTTTCCGAGATCGCACCGAGATGGAAGATCGCGTCGAGCTTGCGCCCGTCCAGCCATGCCGTCAGTTGTTCGGGGGGAACGATGTCGGCCAGTTGCCGCTTGGCGAGGTTGCGCCATTTGCCGTCGTGGCCGAGCCAGTCGCAGACCACGACATCGGCGCGCCCGGCCTCGTTGAGCGCCGCAACCAGATTCGATCCGATAAATCCGGCGCCTCCGGTCACCAGCAGCATCTGTTCCCCTCGCTGACGCGGCTGGGCCCGGCCTTCGGGCCGACGGGCCGCTGGAGCGCTTTACCTGATGGCGGGGAGCGGATAACCACTACCCTCCCAGCCCGAGACAGTCGCACCAGATCAAGCCATGAACGTCGATTCCAATCCATCGCTCGGCCCGATAGACGCGGCGGACACCCGGCCGCTGCTGATCGTGCCGTATAACTGGATCGGCGATTTCGTGCGCGGTCATACCGTGGTCCGGGTTGCGAAGCAACGGTGGCCCAACCGGCCGATCGACATCCTGACCACCCCGCTCTGCGCACCGCTGGTGGATTACATGCCCGGCGTCCGCAAGGCCATCGTCCACGACCTGCCGCGTTCGCGGCTGACGCCGGACCGGCAGTGGCGGCTGGCCCAGCGGCTGCGCGCAGAGGGTTACGGCACCGCCCTGATCATGCCGCGCACCTGGAAATCGGCGCTGGCCCCGGCGCTCGCCGGCATCCCCGAACGGGTCGGCTTTGTCGGCGAGGTCCGGTTCGGTCTCCTCAACCGATGGCGCTGGGGCGAGCGCGCCCTGCCCCGGCTGATCGACAAGAACGCCATGCTGGCGCTGCCACCCGGCGCGGCGCTCCCCGCCCACTGGCCCGAACCGGAATTGCGGATCAGCGCCGCCGATGCCACGGCCTGGCGGCAGACGAATAACCTCGAGGCGGACCGCGCGGTGGCGCTGGCTCCCGGTTCGGTCGGCGGGCACAAGCGCTGGCCCGGATACGCCGAGTTGGCGAAGGCGCTGACAGCGGACGGACTACAGGTCTGGGTGGTCGGCGGCCCCGACGAAGCCGAGGCGGCGCGTGCCATCGCCGCCGCCGCCGGTCCCCGCGCCCGCGATCTCACCGGCACCGATCTGCGGCAAGGCGTGCTCGCCATCGCAAGCGCCGATCTCGCGGTGTCCAACGACTCCGGCCTGATGCATGTCGCGGCCGCCACCGGCACGCCGACCATCGGCATTTTCGGGCCGACAAGTCCGTGGCACTGGGCGCCGCTCAATCCGCTTGCCGCCGCCGTGCAGCCGGCCAGCCTGCGCGGCACCGAGATGCCCTATCACTCCATCGCCAAACGCGACGACGCCTCCTACATCAGCAGCATTCCGCTGTCGGATGTGTCGGACGCCGTGCGCGAGGTGCTGGCGCGGCGGCATCCTTCGTGGGCCTCCTCATGAGCGTGGCATCACGCCCCGCCGCGTTCCTCGATCGCGACGGCGTGTTGAACTTCGACGACGGCTATATCGGCACGCGGGACCGCATCCGCTGGATGCCCGGCGCGGCGACGGCCATTCGCACGCTCAACGAGGCCGGTTACTTCGTGTTCGTGATCACCAACCAGTCCGGCGTCGCGCGCGGCCTGTTCAGCGAGAACGACGTGAATAATCTGCACGACTGGATGCGCAGCGAGTTGCAGCGCGACGGCGCGCGTATTGATGACGTTCGTTTCTGTCCGCATCACGCCGGGGGATCGGTCGCGGGCTACGCCGTCGATTGCGATTGCCGCAAGCCGAAGCCCGGCATGTTGCGCAATTTGATGGCCGCGTGGCCGGTGCGGATGCAGGGCAGCTTCGTCATCGGTGACAAGCCGAGTGACATCGAGGCCGCCGCAGCCGTCGGATTGCCCGGCTTTCTGTTCGCGGGCGGCGACCTCGCGGCCTTTGTTGATGATGCGTTGCGCAAACTGACGCGATAACGCGACAGTCTACCCTCCCCGTCATCGCGCGGAGCGTGAGCTCCGAAGCAATCCAGCCCTTATAGAAAGACTGGATTGCTTCGCTTCGCTCGCACCTCAGAATGACGACGCCGCGCCCCTTTCGCCATCGCGATTTTCAGGCCACTCTCCCTCCTCAATGTCATCGGGGAGCGGAGCACATGAAAACCACCACCCTTGAAAGCCACAGCGGCAAGATCGTCGTTCACGATTCCGAGGGGACTGGCCGCACCCTCGTGCTTGTGCACGGCAATTCCGCGTCGTCGAAGGCATTCGCGAAGCAGCTCGACGGCGCGCTCGGCAAAAAGCATCGCGTCATCGCGTTCGACCTGCCGGGGCATGGCCAATCCGACAACGCAGCCGATCCCGCCGCGACCTACAACATGCCCGGCTATGCGCGTGTGCTGCGCGACGTGGTGAAACAGCTTGGCATCGCGGACGCTGTGTTCGCGGGCTGGAGCCTCGGCGGCCATATCGTGCTGGAAGCAGCACCCGACCTGCCGCGCGCGAAGGGTTTTGCGATTTTCGGCACGCCGCCGCTCGGCTTTCCGCCGGCGATGGAGCAGGCTTTCCTGCCGACCCCGGCCATGGCTTACACCTTCGCGCCGGAACTGAACGAGGAGCAGGCCCGCGCCTATGTCGCCGCCGCGTTCCGCCCCGGCATCACCGACCTGCCGCGTGAGATGATCGACGACGTGCTGCGCACCGACGGCCGCGCCCGCGCGCGACTCGCCGCCAGCATCGGCCCGGACGGATTTCGCGACGAGGTGAAAGTGATCGCCGATCTCAAGCAGCCGCTCGCGGTGCTGCACGGCGCGCAGGAGCAACTGATCAACGGCGCTTACTTCGATACGCTGACGATGCCGACGCTGTGGCGCGGCAAGGTGCAGGTGATCGACGATGCCGGCCACCTGCCGCAATGGGAGCAGCCGGAAGCCTTCAACGCGCTGATGGATGCGTTTATCGGCGAGACGTGATTCTCCATTGCGCGAAACTCTCCGTCATTGCGAGACGCAAAGCGATGAAGCAATCCAGCGTTCAGGAATGAAGACTGGATTGTTTCGCGGAGCCTGTGCTCGGACGACGCGAAGCGTTGATCCGAGTGCTCGCAATGACGAAGGTGCCAAAGCCTTCGCGAGTCGTCCCCGCGCAGGCGGGGACCCATTGCCCCTGGCCTTTGTTGTTTGAACAGGCGCGGGCAGCACGCGGTTTACATATCACGACCGCTGCGGAGTCTGGGTCCCCGCCTGCACGGGGACGACGCCGTGGTTGTTTGAGCGCTGTGCGACACACAGTCGTTCACGACAGACTTCCAGTCAAAACGAAACGCGGCGCATCACTCCATCCCGCTACGCGGGTGATAGGGGTGGTCGTCGCGCCACTTCTGCATCAGCGCTTCCAGTTCGGCGTCGTTGCCATCCGGCAGCATGATGCGCGTGGTGACGAACTGGTCGCCGTTGCCGCCGCCGTTTTTCCGCAGCCCCTTGCCCTTGAGCCGGAAGGTGCGGCCGCTGGAGGTGTTCTTCGGCACCGTCAATTCGACCGCGCCGCCGACCACCGGCACCCGCACCTTGCCGCCGAGCACCGCCTCGTAAAGCGTGATCGGCAGGTCGACGCGCAGATCGTCGCCGTCGATCTTGAAGACCGGATGCGGCGCGATATTCAGGGTGATCAGAAGATCGCCGGGCGGATGTCCCTGCACGGTCTCGCCCTGCCCGCGCAGCCGGATCTGCTGGCCCGAGATGACGCCCGCCGGAATCTTGACGTTCAGTTCCTTGCCGTTGGGCAGCCGCACGCGCTTCTCGCCGCCTTTGACCGCCTCTTCCAGCGACACCGTCATCGTCACGTTGAGGTCGAGGTCGGGCGCAAAGCCGCCGCCATCGAATTCGAAGGGCCGGCCGCCGCCGCGCGCGCCGCGTCCGCCGCCGGCTGCCGCTCCGGCGAACATGCTGTTGAGGATATCCTCGAACGCAGCGCCGCCGCCCGGGCCGCCACCGCCGCCGAAACCGCCGGGGCCACCGCCGGTGCGGAAGCCATATTGTTCGAAGCCGCCGCCCGGCCCGCCGCGCGGGCCGGCGCCGCCGCCGGGGAACCCCTGGAAGCGCGGCTTGCCCTCGGCGTCGATCTCGCCGCGATCAAATTGCTTGCGCTTGTCCTCGTCGCCGAGAATCTCGTTGGCCGAATTCACTTCGGAAAAGCGGGCCGCCGCTTTGGGGTCGTTCTTGTTGTTGTCGGGGTGATGCTTCTTCGCAAGCTTGCGATAGGCGCTTTTGATCGCCGCAGCGCTTGCGTTTCGCTGCACCCCCAGGACCTCATAGGGGTCGCGCATCCGTGTCGCTCCTTAAAGTCGGGATAAATTCGGTCTTACATCTGGGAGGTTCGTGGCATTTTTGCAACGGGTCGCCTCGCCAGAATGGGCGGCTATCAGCCTTGTTTCCACGGTTTCAGTGTGCGGATCTCCCAACGGCCGCCTTCGGCGCGGCAGGCCGCACCGTGCAGCCAGCTTTCCGAGGTGCCGTTGACGTAGCTCGCGAGGAAATCGCGGCAGGTGCGACCCTCGGCCGAGTAGGCGCTGGCCAGCGGCGTCACCGAGCCCCGCGCCCCGGTCGCGGGGTTTTCCCACGGCTGGCTGGCATCCTTGGTGCCCTTGGTCAGCACATCGGACGCGGCGACCCGGGCAAAAGCGAGATCGGAGGCGGTGGGCTTGTCGCTGCGGGCTTCCGCCTGCGGCGACGCGATCGAGCCGGTGACCTCCCCGCCGCCGGTCGTATCGCCGGCGGTGCCGGCTGGGTTGGCCGCGAACAGGGAATCGAGTTTGCCGACGCTGCACCCGCCGAGTGCCACGCTCATTAGAATCGTTGTCATCAACATGCCCGCCGGGCGCAGGAGCGATAGGCCAACGCGGCCGCCTGCCTTATATAGGCTTGGCCGACGCAAGGGTCCCATGGGACTCTGGGCTGATGGCCGACGCAACGCGGAACTCCGATATGACCGATACGACCTCCATCAAACACCCAACCGGGTTAACGTCTGGTGATTTCACCGCGGCGGAGAATCCGTTTGCCCTGTTCGCGGAATGGTTTGCGGAAGCGCAGGCGAGCGAACCGAACGATCCCAACGCTATGGCGCTGGCGACGGTGGACGCCGACGGCCTCCCCGACGTCCGCATGGTGCTGATGAAGGGCTATGATACCGACGGCTTCGTGTTCTACAGCCATATCGCCAGCCAGAAAGGCCGCGAACTCGCCGCCAATCCCAAGGCGGCGCTGCTGTTTCACTGGAAGTCGTTGCGCCGTCAGATTCGCATTCGCGGCCCGGTGACGCCGGTGACCGATGCCGAAGCCGACGCCTATTTCGCGACACGGCCGAAGCAGGCGCAGATCGGCGCCTGGGCCAGCAAGCAATCGCAACCGCTCGAAAGCCGCTTCGCGTTCGAACAGGCCATCGCCAAGGTCGCCGCCAAACACCTCATCGGCGAGGTGCCGCGGCCGCCGGGCTGGAGCGGCTGGCGCATCGACCCGCAGCGTATCGAGTTCTGGCACGACCGCCCGTTCCGGCTGCACGATCGCATTGAATTCCGCCGCGACACGCCCGACATGGCGTGGACCAAGACCCGCATGTATCCGTAAGACTGGTCGCCCGCCCAACCAAAGCGTTGGCCAGACCGAGAACGAAAGACCAGTTGATGCAGACCATGAGTAACGCACCGCGACGAACCATGCTGCTGACCGGCGCCAGTCGCGGCATCGGCCACGCCACGGTGATCCGCTTTTCCAGCGCGGGCTGGCGCGTGCTGACCTGTTCGCGTCATCCGTTTCCGGAGGAATGTCCGTGGGGCGCGGGACCGGAGGATCACATCCAGGTGGATCTGGCCAGCCACGACGACACGCAGCGGGCGATCGCCGAGATTCGCGAACGGCTCGACGGCGACACCCTGCACGCGCTGGTCAACAACGCCGCGATTTCACCGAAAGCACCCGACGGCGGGCGGCTCGGCTCGATCGAAACCGACACCGACACATGGGGCCATGTGTTCCGCGTCAATTTTTTCGCGCCGATCATGATGGCGCGCGGCCTGCTTGGCGAATTGAAAGCCGCCAAGGGATCGGTGGTGAACGTCACCTCGATCGCGGGCTCGCGGGTGCACCCGTTCGCGGGCGCGGCCTATGCAACCTCGAAGGCGGCGCTTGCGGCATTGACGCGCGAGATGGCGTCGGACTTCGGACGCTTCGGCATTCGCGTCAACGCCATCGCGCCGGGCGAGATCGATACCTCGATCCTGTCGCCGGGCACCGAGAAAATCGTGGAGAGCCAGATTCCGCTGCGTCGTCTCGGCACGCCGGACGAAGTGGCGAAGATCATCTACGTGCTGTGTTCGGAAACGTCGTCCTACGTCAACGGCGCTGAAATCCACATCAACGGCGGCCAGCACGTCTGATCACCGGTCCGTTTGCGAAAAACATCCGTCATTGCGAGGGGTGCAAGCGACGCAGCAATCCCAGTCCTTACTTCATGACTTCTGGATTGCTTCGCTCGCAATGACGGAAACCGCAAAACCTGATCGCCGCCCCAATTGGCTCGGAGCGTCCGCAGCGGTTCTTACTGAACGCCAACGGCGCGGAAGCCGGTGCCGACCTCGCGGGCCGAGCATTCGTCCTCGGATTCGCCCTCGGCGAGCCAGGCGCCGCAATGCGAGCAGTAATTGTGGCTGGCGACCAATGGCTGGGCGATCGCCGAATGGGCGCGCTGCCGATAGGCCGAAAGGTCGATGACGTTGCGTCCCAGAGCGATGATTTTCTCAACCATGTGATCCTCACTTGTCGGTGAGGACTTATCGCAAGAACGTTTGGATCAATCGTTCAGCGCAACGCTCAAATTTTACGGGAGAAATTGTGGCGCGGTTTCGACCGCCCCAACGAATGCGAAAAACGCCCGTGGCACAAGGGGATTCGCGATGCGTCCGAACCCATCGCAACGAATCGTTCATCTTGAATGACGAATGAAAATCAAATCTCGACAGGACGGCCTGCAACCCTGCCGCGCGATCGCGCTACAACCACTTCTTCCACTTGAAGAACAGATAAGGCCCGATCGCCGCGCAGAGCATCGCGAGCAGGGCGAGCGGATAGCCGTGGGGCCAGTCCAGTTCCGGCATCATCCTGAAGTTCATGCCGTAGATCGAGGCGATCAGCGTCGGCGGCATCAGAACCACCGCCATCACCGAGAACAGTTTGATGATGTTGTTCTGCTCGAGGTTGACGACGCCCAGCATCGCGTCGAGCACGAAGGTGATCTTGTTCGACAGGTAGGACGCGTGATCCGACAGCGACGCGACGTCCCGCTGCATGGTCTTGAGCTGCGCGCGGCGTTCCTTCGACCATTTGACGTTGTCGGCCTCGGCGACGACGAACGTGACCACGCGACCGATCGACACCAGACTCTCGCGGACTTTCGACGTGAGGTCGCCCTTGCGGCCGATCGCGATCAGGATGTCGGAGTAGCGCTTGGCGTGACCGGTGCGTGCCGAGCCTTCGGGCTCGAAGATCTCGCGGCTGACGGCGTCGACGTCGGCACCGGCGCGTTCAAGAATGTCGGCACAGCGGTCGATCACCGCTTCCAGCAATTCCAGCATGATGCCTTCGCCGTTGACTTCCGGCGGCGCGGTGCGTTGCAATTTATGCTCGACGGCGGCGAACGGGCGCGGCGTGTCGTAGCGCACCGTCACAAGACGGCGGTCCGACATGATGAAGGTGATCGGCGTGGTGCGTGGCGCATCGGTTTCGGACCCGCACATCAGGACCGCCGTCATGTAGCGGGCGCCGTTCTCGACATAGAGACGGCTGGAGATTTCGATCTCCTGCATTTCCTCGCGCGTCGGCACCGCGATCCGCACCAGCTTCTCGACCGCGCGGTCTTCCTCCGGCGTCGGGTTCACCATATCGACCCACGCCGCGGCTTCGGGCAACGCTTCCAAATCCGCGCAATCGACTTTTTTCAGGGCTGAACCGGTCGGCACGAAAATGGTCAGCATACATACACCTCAGAACGACGGGGACCGCATGGGAACCGATCGGGATGGCGGCAAGCGCGGGCCGCTTGCCTGAGTGCGCCGATCCGGCCGATTCTGGCAAGCGTTTCCGGGCAGCGTTCGCACCGGGTCATGACATTGCCATGACGGATGCGACGGCCGGATCGCGACGGAACAGCCGCGTCCGCCTCTGCGTTGCGGCAAAAATATCACAACTATCATGCTGCATGGCGAAGGCAGCGTCTAACCGCTGGAATTGTGGTGCGTTTCAGCGATAGTAACAGCAGTGGAATCGTTCGTGCCGGCGCCAATGTCTGGATGCCGGACGCATTGCCGACGGTTCTGCATCAAATACGGATCGCGCCATGTCGCCACTGTTCAGGTCGTCGTTCTTGAAGCCGTCGTTCGTCAGGTCGCCACTTGTGACGTTGAGCCTGCTGGCCGTCGGCCTGCTGCTGTCGGGCTGCGTCGAAACCACCGCGACCCATCTCGAGGCAACCAATACCGCCGCCTTCAAGCCGCATGACAAGGAACTGCTGGCCAAGATCCGCTACGTCAATACGCCGGTCGCCGAGCCGTTCCGCCGCGCCATCGTAACCTATCACCGCAAGGAAGAGCCGGGATCGATCGTAGTCGATTCCGACAATCACTATCTCTACTACGTGCTCAACGGCGGCAAGGCCATCCGCTACGGAATTACCGTCGGCGAGGAAGCCATGGCGTGGTCCGGCATTGCCAGGGTCGGCGCGATGACCGAATGGCCGGCATGGCACCCGACGCCGGGTGAGATCGAGCGGCTGGGCGTACCGAAATTCGTCGCGCCGGGTCCGGACAATCCGATGGGCTCCCGGGCCATGTATCTTTACGCCAACGGCAAGGACACGCTGTTCCGCATTCATGGCACCAACCAGCCGGAATATATCGGCGCGTCGATTTCGTCGGGCTGCATCCGCCTGACCAACGAAGACGCCATCGATCTCTACAATCGCGTCAAGCTGGGAACCGTGGTGGTGGTGCTGGAGCCGAAGCACGGCGACTCGCCCTACAATCCCAAGCTGGCGCTGCAGGGCGGTGCCACCAACGGGAATTACTGAGAACGCCCAAACCACTTTGTCATAGATGCCGGCATAACCGGCGTTTTGTAGAGCGTTTTCGAGCGAAGTGAACCCGGTTCGCGTGAAGAAGACACGCGGAACCAAAGAGCATAAAGGGCGGGTTTCGGAACGAAGATTCCGGCATCGGCCTTCGGATCAAACCGGATAGCGCCGGGCCGGGCTAACCGGCGGTCATTTATATCAAGCAGATTGGATCACGTTGATGTCGTCGTTCGCCAAGTTTGGAGCCAAGTTGGGACTTCTCGCCGCCGGACTGATGCTGGCGGGCTGCCAGACCGCCACGCAGTTCGAAGCCACCAACAGCAATCAGTTCAAGCCGCGCGACAAGGAACTTCTGGCCAAGGTTCGCTACGACAGGAGCCCGATCCCGCAGCCGTTCCGCCGCGCCATCGTGGATTATCATCGCAAGGAAGCGCCGGGCTCGATCCTGGTCGATTCCGACAATCACTATCTCTACTACGTGCTCGATAACGGCAAGGCGATCCGCTACGGCGTCACCGTTGGCGAGGAAGCATTGGCCTTCTCCGGCGTGGCGCGGGTCGGCAACATGCGCGAGTGGCCGGACTGGGTTCCGACCGCCGACATTCACAAGCGCATCGAAGGGTTGCCGGCGCGCGTCGCGGGCGGCCCGGACAATCCGCTCGGCGCGCGGGCGCTGTATCTCTATCAGGGAAACAAGGACACGCTGTTCCGCATTCACGGCACCAACCAGCCGGAATATATCGGCGCGTCGATCTCGTCGGGCTGCATCCGGATGCTCAACGAGGACGTCATCGACCTCTACAATCGCGTCAAGCCGAACGCGCCGGTGGTGGTGCTCGAGCCGAAGCACGGCGACTCGCCCTACAAGCCGAAGCTGGCCATGGGCGGCGCCACCAACGGCAATTACTAAGAGAACAGCACATCGCATCGATCGACACGAAAAAGCGCCGGAACACCGGCGCTTTTTTGTTGTCTCAACTTCGACGATGGAAACGCGCGACGTCGGATGGGCGGACGTCGCGTTCGAACGCCGCGCTATTCGAATATCCTGCGCAGCACGCGCGGCAAATCCGGCTCAATACGCCGCGTCTTCGCGCGCGCCGTTTTCCGACGCGGCGCGCGACGTGCCGAGGGCTTCGCCTCTGTCGCCGGCGTTGCATCCGGCGCGATCCGCATCGCCGGCGAGGCCTCGCGCGCGGCGCGTCCGGGATTTCGCGCGGGCTTCGCCGGCTTGGCGTCGTCTGACTTGACCGTGTCTGACTTGGCCGTGTCTGCATTCGCCGTATCTGGCTTGGCTGGGCCAGCCTTCGCCGTATCCGACCTGGTTGCATTCGACTTGGTTGCATTCGACTTGGCCGGCTTCGACACAACCGGCTTGGCGACATCGGCAGGCTGCCGCGCCAACGGGACCGGCGACAACGACAAGGCCGCCGGCGGCGGTGCCGACTGGACCTTCACGTCCTCGACCTGCGCTGCCTCGGCGTTCGGCGTCGGCGGTGTATCCTCCCGGCTGGCAAGTTCGCGCGGCGGCGCGTCGTGCGGACGCGGCGGCGGCAGTGGTGTCGCGATCTCGGTCGCGCCGTCATGGATCACCCAGTGACAGATGCGATAACCGTTGCGCCGTTCCGCGAGGTCGAGATGGATGTGATCCTCGTGATAGCCATCGGAGCCGGGACCGAGCACCGTGGTGAAGCGCGAACACACCGACGCCATCGCCTTTTCGCGAACGTCGCGCGGCGCGTTGCGGTCCGTCAGCGACAACAACGTGCCATTGGCAAGCTTGACGCCGCGCACGTCGAGCGCGTTGGCGCGGCCATGTTCGGAGAGCTTCGCACCCTTGACGCGGTTGCGGCCACGACATTCGAACGAGTCGAAATTATCCAGTTCGCTGACCGCGGTGCCGAGCCCCGCCGCGAGCGGCGTCACATCCTCGCGCACCCATTGCGCGACGGCGGTCGCCATCTTGCAGCGCAGAACCGCCGCCGGCTTCACCGCGACGCGACGCTTGTCCGGCAGCACGACGGCCTCGAGCCGCACCAGATCGTCGCCGCCGCACGCGCCCGGCCCCCTGACCGGCGGAATGCTCGGCGCGACGGCAATCGCGTCGGTCAGCGCCAGCCGGCAGGGTGACGGCGCAGACGACGGTTCGCCCGCGACCGGAGCCGGCTCCCCGCCGGGCTGGACGGGGGCGGTCCTGACTTCTTCCGGCATCGCGGGACGCGGGCGCGGCAATGGCACCGACGGCGGCGTGCGCGCCGCGATCACTGTGCGGTCCGAGGCAAAAGACTGCGCCTGCGCGGGGGTCCAGACCGCCGCCAGCAGGGCCGCCAGAAACCATATTGGCCTTTCGCCGCAGGCATTTGGGCCAGAATGGCATTTCCCCGCCGCGTTCCGCGCGCTAATGTCCATGCCATCCCCTTCCAAGGGCACCGAGACCGAAAGACGCGACGAGGAGGAAATTCGAATGCGCGGGTTGATGCAAGACTGGCCTATGCTGACTCATCGGATCATCGATCATGCGGCCAGGGTCCACGGCGATCGGGAAATTGTCACCCGGTCCGTCGAAGGTCCCATCGTCCGCACCAACTACCGAAACATGCGTGCCAGGGCGCTGCGGGTGGCGCAACGCCTCGAACGCGACGGCATCAAGCTCGGCGACCGCGTCGCCACCATCGCCTGGAACACCGCCCGCCATATGGAATGCTGGTACGGCATCATGGGCATCGGCGCGATCTGCCACACCGTCAATCCGCGCCTGTTCCCGGAACAGATCGGCTGGATCATCAATCACGCGCAGGACCGGATCGTCATCACCGACCTGACCTTCGTTCCGCTGCTGGAGAAGATCGCCGGCAACCTCCCCAGCGTCGAGCGCTACGTGGTGCTGACCGACAAGGAACATATGCCGCAGACGACGCTGAAGAACGCGGTCGCCTACGAGGACTGGATCGCGGAAGTCGACGGCAATTTCAAATGGAAGGAGTTCGACGAGAACACCGCCGCGGCGATGTGCTACACGTCGGGCACTACTGGCGATCCGAAAGGCGTGTTGTACTCGCATCGCTCCAACGTGCTGCATTCGCTGATCGCCAACAATGGCGACGCGTTGGGCGCCACCTCCAAGGATACAATGCTCCCGGTGGTGCCGTTGTTCCACGCCAATAGCTGGGGCATCGTGTTCTCCGCGCCGGCGATGGGCACCAAGCTGGTGATGCCGGGACCGAAGCTCGACGGCGAATCCGTCTACGAACTGCTCTCCACCGAGAAAGTCACCTACACCGCCGGCGTGCCGACGGTATGGCTGATGCTGTTGCAGCACATGGAGAAGAACAAGCTGACGCTGCCCGACCTCAAGGTGGTGATCTGCGGCGGTTCGGCGATGCCACGCTCGATGATCAAGGCGTTCGTCGACATGGGCGTCGAGGTTCGCCATGCCTGGGGCATGACGGAAATGTCGCCGCTCGGCACCGTCGGCGCGTTGCAGGCGCCCTACGCGCATCTCACCGGCGAGGACAAGCTGGACGTTCTGCAAATGCAGGGCTATCCGCCGTTCATGGTCGAGATGAAGATCACCGACGACGCCGGCAAGGAACTGCCGTGGGACGGCAAGACCTTCGGTCGCCTCAAGGTGAAGGGCCCGGCGATCTCCGGCGCCTATTACCGCGTCGATACCAACATTCTCGACGAGAACGGTTACTTCGACACCGGCGACGTCGCGACCATGAACGAGCATGGCTACATGCGCATCACCGACCGCTCGAAGGACGTCATCAAGTCCGGCGGCGAATGGATTTCGTCGATCGATCTGGAAAACCTCGCGGTTGGCCATCCCAAGGTGGCGGAGGCCGCCGTCATCGGCGTCTATCATCCGAAATGGGACGAGCGCCCGCTTTTGATCGTCCAGCTGAAGGAAGGCGAGAGCGCAACGCGCGAAGACATCCTGCAATACATGGACGGCAAGATCGCGAAATGGTGGATGCCGGACGACGTCGCCTTCGTGAAGGCGATCCCTCACACCGCCACCGGCAAGATCCTGAAAACCTCGCTGCGCGATCAGTTCAAGGACTACAGCCTGCCGACAGCGGCGGCGTAAATCGCGCGCAACTCATCGACATGGAAATGCCCGGGTCGTTGGCCCGGGCATTTTTGTTAGGATGGGTTCGAGTGCATACTCATAAACATAGACTTTCATAGGTCGCGCGGAGGTCAGCCGCTTTCGTCGACACTTCTCGGTAGACACCAATCGAGGTCTCTCAAATTTAAGTTAAGTCAATAACGGCGTCGAAGGATCGCCGGGTATACTTGGCCATGGAGAAGACCATGATCTATTCGGTCGGATTGAACTCGCTCGGAGCGGCAAGATGATAGATCGAGCAGCACGCAACCAACTTTCCAGCAACCTGAGGCGTTTAATTGCCGGAACAATCTCCAACGATCAATTTGAGGGCAGAACCCCAGCAAGTGATAGGGATGCCGCCATCTTGGCGATCACAGATATGTCGTGGCTTCTTTACAGCGACATGAAGAAGCATCAGTTGGTCGGACATCACAGCATCGATCCGACTTCGCGCCGGGAAGTTTTACGCTGGATACTATTTCTTGATAGCGACTTTGAATATAGATGGCCGAGAATCTCTTTGCCGGGCATTGCGCCCGCGCAACGTACTCATTCCGCATGGACGCGGTGGTTGAACGGGCCTGGTGCAATCTCCCATCAGCATGCTGCCGAATTCCTGGCTGCTGGGGATTACAATGCCTGGCCATTCATTTGCCGATCAGACTACAAACGCGCCTTGAAGCACCCTAAACGACTGACGGGAAAGCCAACATTTTCAGGCAGCTTGCGCGCCTAGAATCTATTTTGGCGAGCACCACGGCGCGAGTGCGGCTTTCGACTGCGGAAGATGGCGGCCGTCTTCCGCGCATTAAGTGCGCTCTCGCGGCTTACTTCGCGCCCTTCACCGTGGTGTAGCTTGTGATGAGATTGCGATAGTCGGGGATGTGATTGGAGAACAGCGCGCCCAATCCCTCGATGTCGTTACGCCAATCGCGGTGCAGTTCGCACGCGGCGCCGAACCACGTCATCAGTTGCGCGCCGGCATTCGACATGCGGTCCCACGCCGATTGACGCGTCAGTTCATTGAAGGTGCCGGAGGCATCGGTGACGACGAACACCTCAAAACCCTCCTCGAGCGCGGAGAGCGCCGGGAACGCCACGCACACTTCGGTGACAACGCCCGCGATGATGAGTTGCTTGCGCCCGGTTGCCTTCACCGCCTTGACGAAATCGTCGTTGTCCCACGCGTTGATCTGGCCCGGCCGCGCGATGTAGGGCGCATCGGGAAATAGTTGCTTGAACTCGGGCACCAGCGGACCGTTGGGGCCGTCCTCGAAGCTGGTGGTGAGGATGGTCGGCAGCTTGAAGTATTTGGCGAGGTCGGCCAACGCCAGCACGTTATTCTTGAAGCGGTCGGGATCGATATCGCGCACCAGCGAGAGCAATCCCGCCTGATGGTCGACCATCAACACGGCAGCCTTGTCCTTGTCGAGGCGGTTGTAGGTTGTCGGCATCGTCATTCTCCTTGGGTTGGGTTTGCGGATAAGCAAAAGAAAAGCGGGAGGCGACGTGTCCCTCCCGCTTCGTCTCGTCAGGCGTCAGCCGTGACCGGCTCCAGTTCGCCGAAACGGCCGCTCTGGAAATCGACCATGGCCTGGCGGATTTCATCGACGCTGTTCATGACGAACGGGCCGTGCATCACCACCGGTTCGTCGATCGGCTCACCGGAGAGGATCAGCAACGACGCATCGCCGTTAGCCTCGATGGTCACTTCGCCGCCGCCGCGATCGAGCAGCGCGAACTGGGCCTCGCGGGCGATCTCGCTGCCGTTGACCAGCACTGTGCCCTTGAGCACTACCACCGCGACGTTGCGTCCCTCCGTCGGCTTCAGCGTGGCTGTGCCGTTGCGATTGAGTTTCACGTCGTAGATGTCGATCGGCGTGAAAGTCTTCGCCGGACCCTTGCGGCCGTCGAACTCACCCGCGATCACCCGCAGCTTGCCGGCGCCCTCCGGCAGATCGACCGACGGAATATCGGCATTGAGCAGGGTCTGGTAACCGGCAGCCGCGTCCTTGTCCTTCGCGGGCAGATTGACCCAGAGCTGCACCATTTCCAGCGTGCCTCCTTTCTTGGTGAAGGCGCGCGAGTGGAATTCCTCGTGCAGGATGCCGGAAGCCGCCGTCATCCACTGCACATCGCCCGGCCCGATCAGGCCGCCGTTGCCGGTGGAGTCGCGGTGCTCGACCTCGCCCTGATAGACGATGGTGACGGTCTCGAAGCCGCGATGCGGATGGACGCCGACGCCCCGCGGCTTGTCGGTGGGGGTGAAGTCGGCCGGGCCGGCATAATCGAGCAGCAGGAACGGGCTGACGTGATCGCCGTGGCTTGAGTGGGAGAACAGCGAGCGGACCGGGAAACCGTCGCCCACCCAATGCGGACGGGGGCCGCTGAAAACACCGAGAACCTTGCGCATGGTCGTATCTCCTTTGGCGCGGCCGGGGTCGGCCGCCGTGTTGCCAATGACGATATGAGCGAGACAAATATTCCGGTAGCTGGCAATATTGCGCCTCACTGTCCTATTCATGAGACAATGATGCAGGATCTCAACGACCTCTCTTATTTCGTGCAGGTGGTCGATCACGGCGGGTTCGCCGCCGCCGCCCGCGCGCTGGGGATGCCGCGCTCGCGGCTGAGCCGCCGTATCGCGGCGCTGGAGGAGCGGCTGGGCGTGCGGCTGATCCAGCGCTCAACCCGGCGCTTCAGCGTCACCGAGATTGGTCAGGATTATTATCGCCATTGCGTCGCGATGCTGGTCGAGGCCAGAGCGGCGGACGAATTGATCGAGCGATCCCGCACCAAGCCGCAGGGCGTGGTGCGGCTGAGCTGTCCGCCACCGCTGCTGTATTTTCAGATCGGTGAAATGGTCGCCCGCTTCATGGCCGAGTGCCCTGACGTCGAGGTGCATCTGGAAAGCACGCCGCGTCGCGTCGACGTCATCGCGGAGGGCATCGATATCGCGCTGCGGGTGAGGTTTCCGCCGCTGGAAGACAACGACCTTGTCATGCGCGTGCTGGCAGACAGCACCCAGCGGCTGGTGGCGAGCCCGGAGTTACTTAAGGGCCTGAACCGCACGTTGGTGCCGGCTGATCTCGCTACGCTGCCCAGCATTGGCTGGGGACCGCCGCATCAACGCCATGAATGGTGCCTCGACGGCCCCGACGAAGCCACCGCGCTGATCCCCTATACGCCCCGCCTGATCACGGACGACATGGTGGCGCTGCGCTTTGCGGCGCTGAGGAGCATCGGTGTCGGACAATTTCCGACCATGGTGATCCAGAGCGACCTCGACAGCGGCACGCTGGTGGACGTATTGCCGCGATGGCGCCCTCGCGCCGGTATCGTCCATGCGGTGTTTTCGTCTCGACGCGGGTTATTGCCGTCGGTGCGCGCCCTGCTGGATTTTCTCGCTACCGAATTCGCGGCCCTCGCCGAGCGCAACAACGAGAGCGGCGTTTCAACAAGCGACAAAATGCGCTAGGTGATCGGCGCACCCGCCTCCCCGCACCGGACGTCCCGATGGCCCGCAGGTTCCGCGCCGCTTATCTCTCCGAGCCCTATTCCGCGCTCGCCACCTGGGCGCGGCGGCTGGCCGTGTTCGCCGCCGTGGTCGCCGTAGTCTCGACCGTCGTGGTGCGCTTCGGCTTCCTCGAGGTGCGGCCGGCGCTCGCGACGTTCTTCGGCGCGCTGGCCTGCGCGGTGCTGGCGATCCTCGTGGCGTTCGCGGCCTTCGCGGCGATCTGGCAGACCGGCGCGCGCGGGCTGGGCCGCATCGTCGCCGCGCTGTTCATCGCCGGTCTCGTGCTGGCCTATCCCGGCTACCTCGCGGTGCGCTATCGTCAGGTGCCGAAAATCTACGACGTCACCACGGATCCGATCGATCCGCCGCGCTTCGACGTGCTGGCGCGGCTGCGCACCGGCGACGACACCAATCCCGCCGTCTATGCCGGGCTCTATTCGGCCGAGCAGCAGCGGCAGGCCTATCCCGACATCGAGCCGGTGCAGCTCGACGTGCCGGTGCAGCGCGCCTACGACGCCACGCTGCATTTCGTCACCCGGCGCAAGTGGCGCATCGTCGATGCCCGCGCGCCGCAGCCGCCACGCCGCGAGGGTCACATCGAGGCGGTGGCGCGCACGCCGATCATGGGATTGCGCGAGGACGTGGCGATCCGCGTGGTGCCCGACGGCGACGGCGCGCGCATCGATATCCGCTCGTCGTCGCGCCATTTCGAAAGCGATCTCGGCAGCAATGCGGCGCGCATCGTCAAGCTGATTGCCGACCTCAACACCATCTCCGACGACAACAACGCGCCGGCCAAACGTCCGCCGCCGCCGGCAGCGACCAAAACGCAGGTCAAGGGGATGAAGAAGTAGCGGCGCGTCGCACGACGGAGCTATTCGCGGCTTGGAGCGCCCTCTCTCACGCCAGCCTGTAGCTGCCGCCGATCACCGGGTCGCCATCGGTCGCAACGACGCCGCGCGCCACGAGATCCTCCAGGTGCGCCAGTACCGAATAGCCGGCGGCGTTCATCAGGCGCGGATCGATGCCGATGTAGCTCGCGCGCACGATGGTCGGAATGTCCGCGGCGCCCTTGCCGAGCCGATGCAGGATCGACGCTTCGCGCGCCTTGCGGTGCCGCATCAGGAAACGCACGAACTTCTGCGCCTCCGGAATCTCCGGCCCATGGCCGGAGAAGTACAGATGCTCCGTGCGCTGCGTCAGCCGCTCCAGCGAAGCCATGTAATCGACCATCGAGCCGTCCGGCGGCGCGACGATCGAGGTCGACCAGCCCATGACGTGATCGCCGATGAAGGTCAGTTCGCGCTCCGGCCAGGCGAACGCCATGTGGTTGGCGGTATGCCCCGGCGTCGCCACCGCTTCGAGCCGCCAGCCGTCGCCCTCGATCACGTCGCCGTCGCGCACGGTGACATCCGGCTTGAAATCGCGGTCGGCGCCGGATTCCGGATTGTGCTTCTCGCTCTCGTAGCGCGGTCGCGAGGCGCGGTGTACGCCTTCCGCATAGACCGGTGCGCCGGTCGCGGCCTTGATGCGCGGCGTGTTCGGCGAGTGATCGTTGTGGGTATGAGTGACGACGATGTGCGTCACCGTCTCGCCCTTCACGGCGTCGAGCAGCGCCCGCGCGTGCGCGGCGTTGTCGGGACCGGGATCGATGATCGCGACCTTGCCGCGCCCGACGATGTAGCTCACGGTGCCGGTGAAGGTGAACGGCGACGGGTTGGCGCACAACACGCGGCGCACGCCGGGAACGACTTCCTCGACCACGCCCGGCTTGAGCGGAAAGTCGCGATTGAACGGAACGTCTTCGTTGTCGTCGGACATGGTCGCTCGCTATCTCCGTGCCGTCTTGCTTCGGCGTCGTCCCTGCGCAGGCAGGGACCCACGACCCCCGGCTTCAGTTACTGTAAAAGAAACTCGCCTCGGTGATGGAGCCGAACCGCTACGGCGTATGGATCCCCGCCTTCGCGGGGACGACGGTTTAAGCCGTCTTACGAAAACGCCTGGATGCCGGTGATGGCGCGGCCGAGAATCAGCGCGTGAACGTCGTGCGTGCCCTCGTAGGTGTTGACCGTCTCGAGGTTATGGACGTGGCGCATGACGTGATACTCGATCTGGATGCCGTTGCCGCCATGCATGTCGCGCGCGACACGCGCGATATCCAGCGCCTTGCCGCAATTGTTGCGCTTCATGATCGAGATCATTTCCGGCGCCATCTTGCCTTCGTCCATCAGGCGTCCGACCCGCAGCGAGCCTTGCAGGCCAAGCGCAATCTCGGTCTCCATGTCGGCGAGTTTCTTCTGCACCAGCTGATTTGCCGCGAGCGGCCGGTTGAACTGCTTGCGGTCCAGCGTGTATTGCCGCGCGCGGTGCATACAGTCTTCGGCTGCGCCCATCGCGCCCCACGAGATGCCGTAGCGCGCGCGGTTGAGGCAGCCGAACGGCCCCTTCAGACCGGAGACGTTGGGCAGCAACGCGCTTTCCGGCACCACCACGCCGTCCATCACGATCTCGCCGGTGATCGATGCCCGCAAACTCAGTTTGCCGCCGATCTTCGGCGCGGAAAGCCCCTTCATGCCCTTCTCGAGAATGAAGCCGCGGATCTGGTTGTCGTGCGCGGCGGATTTCGCCCACACCACGAACACGTCGGCGATCGGCGCGTTGGAAATCCACATCTTGGAGCCGGTCAGGCGATAGCCGTCCGACACCTTCTCGGCGCGGGTCTTCATGCCGCCCGGATCGGAACCGGCGTCGGGCTCGGTGAGACCGAAGCAGCCGACCCACTCGCCGCTGGCGAGTTTCGGCAGATACTTCTTGCGCTGATTGTCGTCGCCATAAGCGTAGATCGGATGCATCACCAGCGACGACTGCACCGAGTTCATGGAGCGATAGCCGGAATCCACCCGCTCGATCTCGCGCGCCACCAGGCCGTAAGCGACGTAGCTGGCATTGGCGCAGCCGTATTCCTCGGGCAGCGTGATGCCGATCAGGCCGAGTTCGCCCATCTCGTTGAATATCTCACGATCGGTCTTCTCTTCGAGATACGCCTCCGAGACGCGCGGCAACAGCTTGTCCTGCGCGTAGGCGCGCGCGGTGTCGCGGATCAGCCGCTCGTCCTCTGTGAGTTGCTCGTCAAGCAGGAACGGGTCGTCCCACTTGAAGCTCGCCAAACTCGGCTTGTCTTTGCTTTGCGGACGCACGCCCATGAGGTTCCTTTCACATCGCAGCCGTCGCCACGGCGACGGGAGAGCCTAAATCTTTGACTGTCAGCCTTCAAGGCGCTCGTTGGAGACGATCTCGATCCCGAACCCCGACAGCCCTTTGTAGTCGTGGGTCGAGGACGTCAGATGGCGGATCGAAGTGACGCCGAGATCGCGCAGGATTTGCGCGCCGACGCCGACTTCGCGCCATTGCCGGTTGCGATCGGCCTCGGCGGAGGTCGGCTGGTCGAGCGGGGCGACCGGCACGCCGGCGGCACCGTCGCGCAGATACACCAGCACACCGCGGCCGGCGTGTTTGAACTTCTCCAGCACCTCGCGCATCCGCTCCGGGCCAGTGAAGATATCGCGCACGATGTTCGGCTTGTGAAACCGCGTCAGCACGTTGGTGCCGTCGCCGACGCCGTTATAGACGAACGCGGCGTGCGCGATGCTGTCGAACGGCGAGCGATAGGCGAAGCCTTGCAGCGGCCCGATCGGACTGTCGACGTGGAAGGTCGAGACGCGCTCGATCAGTTTCTCGCGCGCCTGACGATAGGCGATGATGTCGGCAATCGTCACATGCTTGAGGTTGTGCGCGGCGGCGAAGCGCGCCACCTGCTCGCCCTTGGTCACGGTGCCGTCGTCGTTCATCAGTTCGCTGATGACGCCGACCGGCGGCAGGCCGGCGAGCCTGCACAGATCGACCGCGGCTTCGGTGTGGCCGGAGCGCAGCAGCACGCCGCCGTCGCGCGCGATCAGCGGGAAGATATGGCCGGGTCGGGCGAAGTCATTGGCGCCGACGTTGGGGTTGGCCAGCGCGCGGCAGCACGAGGCGCGTTCGTCGGCGGAAATGCCGGTGCCACCATCGGGCTTGTAGTCGATCGAAACGGTGAAGGCGGTGGTGTGATTGGAGTCGTTCTGCGCCACCATCGGATCGAGCCGCAGCCGCCGCGCATCGTCGGTGGTCAGCGGCGCGCAGACGATGCCGGAGGTATGGCGGATGATGAACGCCATCTTCTCGGCGGTGCAGAGCGACGCCGCGACGATCAGGTCGCCCTCGCCCTCGCGGTCGTCGTCATCGGTGACGACGACAATTTCTCCGGCGGCGAACGCCTGCAGAACTTCGGAAATCGGATGGGCCATGCGGGATACTCTGACAAAGACCCCGTTCATATGGCGCAGCGCGAGAAGCAACGCAACTCTGCACAGCCGCCATGCTCGGCAATGACCGCTTCTAAGCCGGACGGGGAATTCGCTTTGCGCGCATGATTTACAGCACGAAATTCGTCGTCCCCGCGCAGGCGGGGACCCAGACGCCGCAGCGGCTCAGCTCCGTCACCAAGGCGAGTTTCCTTTGTAACAACCAATGCTAGGGATTCTGGGTCCCCGCCTGCGCGGGGACGACGCTGAGATTATTTGATCCTGCGCGCTAAATTGCGCGCCTGATGCTTGGACACGGTCGTCAATCGCATACGCCCCCTACGGCAGCACCTCGCTGCGCTCGGCCAGCCGGGTGTCGATTTCGGCGCGTTTGGCATCCAGCAGGCCATTGTCGGCGGCCTCGATGGCCTGGAACAGGTCCTGTGCGTCGGTGAAGCGCGGCACCGTCACGTAATTCGCGCCGGCGGAATATTGGTCCGCGACGGTGGCCAGCGTGTCCGCCGTCGAAATGATCTTCGCGTCGGGATTGAGCGTGCGGACGTGCCGCACCAGCTTCTCGTTGTCGGCCCCCTTGAGCAGGGCGTCCGGCACGCTGAGGATGACGATCTCGGCGTTGCCGACGCCGGCGTGAACCAGCGTTTCGACGTTGCTGATGTCGCCGTAGATCACGTGCAGCCCACGCGCGGCCAGATTGCGGAACACGTTGGGATTGAAATCGACCACCGTGATCTGATGGAGCAACGATTTGTTCTGTTGCTCGATCTCGCTCAGCAAAGCGCTCGCCGCACGGAAAAAGCCGAGGATGACGATGCGATGCGAGGCGCCGTGGCCCTCGCCCGGCTCGGCGGCGCCGGGCTCGGTGGCGTCGAGGTCGCGCAGGCCGAGCCGCTTCAACGGCTCGATGGCCGCACGCACGATCTGGTCGTTGCGGGCGATGGCGAACGTCGACAGGACCGCAAGCACGACGAAGGCGAAGGATGCCGCATTCGCCGTCTGCGTGGTGATGTGCTTGGCGGCCACGCCGGTCTGGATCACCACCAGCGAAAACTCGCTGATCTGCGCCAGATTGATCGCCGGCACCAGACTGGCGCGAATGCCCTGCTTCATCAGATAGAGCGGCACGAACGTGGTCAGCAGCCGGCTTATCACGGTGAAGCCGGCGATCGTGAGCGCCAGCCCGATCACCGAACTGTTGGGAATGGGAATCGTCATGCCGAGGGCGACGAAGAACAGCGTGATGAAGAAGTCCCGCAGCGTCGTCACCTTCGCCGTGACGTCGAGCGCGTAAGGGAAGGTCGACAGCGAAACGCCCGCCACCAGCGATCCCATCTCCCGCGACAGATGCAGCCGCTCGGCGAGTTCGCCGATCAGGAAACACCACGCCAGGGCGCCCAGCAGCACCAGTTCCGGATTGCGCGCGATCCGGTAAAACAGCTTGGGCAGCACATAGCGGGCCAGCACCGCGGCGGTGGCCACCAGCACGCCGACCCGCGCCACCGACAGCAGCACCACGCTGATCTGCAGATTGTTGAGGCTCGGCTGCACCGCAAGGAACAGGATCGCAAAGATGTCCTGAAGCACCAGAATACCGAGCGTGATGCGTCCCGGCAGCGTATCCAGGTCGCGCTTCTCGTAGAGCACCTTGACGATGATGACGGTGCTCGACAGCGCGCATGCGACACAGAGATACAGCGCGTCGAAATGACCGCCGCCGAAGCCGATCCCGATCGCAACGAAGAAGGCCAGGCCGAGCAGGCAGCCGCCGATCAACTGGCCGCCGGCCGCGAACAGGATCACCTGCCCGGAGCGGATGATCTTCTTGAGGTCGATCTCAAGCCCGATCATGAACAGCATGAAGATCAGGCCAAGCTCCGAGATGATCGAGATCGATTCATCCGAGCGGACCAGCCCGATCCCGAACGGGCCGATAACGAAACCGCCAATCAGGTAGGCCAGGATCAGCGGCTGACGAAAGAAATGGGCCACCAGCCCGAGCATCCAGGCGAACAGAATGCCGAGCGTGATATCGCGGATAAGATCGTGCATACACCTAAACCTGCGCGGCCGGCGTCCGGGATGCCAGCGGAAATCGATTCATTCGGCAGGAGTATGGCCGGGAATTTGACCGCGGGGCGAAAAAGATGTGTATCGGTGGCTGACTTCGCGGCCGGCCGGACGATCTCACGGCCGAAGCGGGAAGCTCAAGAAAATCAACGGCTAGAAGAACTGGTCGGAGTGGCAGGATTTGAACCTGCGACCCCTGCGTCCCGAACGCAGTGCTCTACCGGGCTGAGCCACACTCCGACGATGGGGCGGCTTATAGCCTCCGCTTTCGGCCACCGCAAGACAGCGATTGGAAGATCGATACGGAATGACGATCGAACTGACGACAAAAATCGTCGCGGCGGGCGAAACCGCCGTCACCGAAGCCGCGCACCGCCTTGCGGACGGCGGCCTGGTGGCGTTTCCCACCGAGACGGTCTACGGCCTCGGCGCCGACGCGACGCATCCTGAGGCGATTGCACGGCTTTACCGGGCCAAGGGGCGCCCTTCCTTCAATCCGCTGATCGCTCACGTCCACGATCTGGCCGGGGCCGAGCGAATCGCCCGTTTCGACGTTACCGCCCGCAAACTGGCCGAGGCGTTCTGGCCCGGTCCGCTGACGCTGGTGCTGCCCAGGACGCCTGATTGCGCCGTCGCCGATCTCGCCACCGCCGGCCTCGACACCGTCGCGGTGCGGATGCCGGCCCATCCCGTGGCAAGGGACATCTTGCGCGAACTCGGCCGTCCCATCGTCGCGCCGTCCGCCAACCGCTCCGGCCATGTTTCGCCCACCGCCGCCGCCCACGTGGCGAGCGACCTCGATGGCCGCATCGACCTGATCGTCGACGGCGGTCCGGTTTCGGTCGGGGTCGAATCCACCATCGTCGGCTGTTTCGATCCGCCGCTGTTGCTGCGGCCCGGCGGGTTGCCGCGCGGCGCCATCGAACAGGTGCTCGGCCACCCGCTGCAGCGGCCGCACCCGCAACCCGACGCCGCCGGCCAGCCGATGGCGCCCGGCATGTTGGCTTCGCACTACGCCCCGCGCACCCCGGTGCGGCTCAACGCGACGAACATAGAGCCCGGCGAGGCGCTGCTGGCGTTCGGCGCCGCGACACTTTCCGGACACGGTGTTGCCGCAAGAATCCTGAACCTCTCGGAACGCGCCGATCTGGTCGAAGCCGCCGCCAATCTGTTCGGCTACCTGCGCACGCTCGACACCGCCCACGCCTCCACGATCGCCGTGATGCCCATTCCCGAACACGATCTCGGCGAAGCCATCAACGATCGGCTGCGCCGCGCTGCAGTGCCGCCGACGTGATACGGTTTGAGCCAATTCATAACTGACAAGTCACAAGAGACGCGACATGAACATCGTCCAGCCACCGCCTGCACCGCTTTCGCCTGAGTTGATCGCCCGGTTCAGGGCCATCGTTGGCGACAAGTACGGCGTCACCGATCAGAACGAGATCGCGGCCTACGTGACCGAGGAGCGCAATCTCTATCAGGGCCATTCGCAACTGGTGCTGCGCCCCGGCACGACGGCGGACGTCGTCGCGATCTGCAAGCTCGCGAACGAAACACGCACTGCATTGGTGCCGCAAGGCGGCAATACCGGCCTCGTCGGTGGACAAACGCCGCATCACGGCGAGGTCGTGCTGTCGCTGCGCCGGCTCGACAAGATCCGCGACGTCGATACGCAATCCAACACAATGACGGTGGAAGCCGGTTGCGTGCTGCAAACCTTGCAGCAGCGCGCCGACGAAGTGGACCGGTTGTTTCCGTTGTCGCTCGGCGCGGAAGGAAGCTGCACCATCGGCGGCAATCTCTCCACCAATGCCGGCGGCACCGGGGCTCTCGCCTACGGCGTAGCGCGCGCGATGGCGTTGGGACTCGAAGTGGTGCTCGCGGATGGACGCGTGCTCAACACGCTGTCGAAGCTGAAGAAGGACAACACCGGCTACAACCTGCACAATCTCTTCATCGGCGCGGAGGGCACGCTCGGCATCGTCACCGCAGCGACGTTGAAGCTGTTTCCCAAGCCGCGCAGCGTCGATACCGCGTTCGTCGGACTGGCCTCGCCCGCTCAAGCCCTGAAGCTGCTTGAGATCGCGCAGGCCGAAGCGGCGGGCAATCTCACCAGTTTTGAACTGCTGGCGGAAATCTGCATCGACTTTTGCGTGAAACATGGCCCATCGATCCGCGATCCGCTGGCGACGCGCTATCCGTGGTACGTGCTGATGGAAATCTCGTCGTCGCGCGACGACGCGCGCGCGACGCTCGAATCCATCCTCACCCGCGCGCTGGAAGACGGCATCGCCGACGACGCGGTGATTGCGGAAAATCTCGCGCAGCGCGCCGCGTTCTGGACGCTGCGTGAAGTGATTTCGCCGGCGCAGAAGCCGGAGGGCGGTTCGATCAAGCACGACGTTTCGGTGCCGGTCGCCGCCGTGCCGGCCTTTATCGAGGAAGCCAACGCCGCCGTGGTGAAGCTGTTGCCCGGCAGCCGCCCGGTGCCGTTCGGCCATCTCGGTGACGGCAACATCCACTACAACGTCAGCCAGCCGATCGGCGGCGACAAGGATGCGTTCCTCGCGCGCTGGCACGACATCAACGCGGTTGTGTTCGAAATCGTGCTGAGGATGGGAGGCTCGATTTCGGCCGAGCACGGCATCGGCGTGATGAAGCGCGATGAGTTGCCCGACGTGAAGGACAAGGTCGCGATCGAAGTAATGCGCGGCATCAAGGCGCTGCTCGATCCGCACAACATCATGAATCCCGGCAAGGTGCTGTAACGCCGCTGTAGCGGTATCGGTCAGAAGAGCGACCCCTGCCCGCTGTCGTCGGCGGCATTCTGCTTGCGCGACGCTGGCTTTGCCTTCGGTGCGGGCGCTTCGTCCGCGAGCTGTTGCTCGGACAACGGCGCGATCAACCGCGCGTCGTCGTTGCCGACGCGATTGACGTGGCGCGAAACACGATGCCATGCGAACGCGCGCTCCGAAGGCGCGACCATCACCGCCATGGCTTCGTTGACATTGACCGAGGCGCAATCCAGCCAGCGCGCGAAGTCTCCCGGTTCGATGATGACCGGCGCGCGATGATGCAGCATCGCAAGGCCGCCCTTGGCCGCGGCGGTGACGATGGCGACCGTATCGACCTCCTCGCCGTTCGGCCCGCTCCATGTTTCGGCGATCGCGGCGAAGCCGATCGGCTCGTTGTTGCGCGGATAGATAAAATACGGATGCTTCTGGTTACCAACAATATGCCATTCATAGTAACCGTCGGCCGGAATCAAACAGCGCCGCCGCCGAATGGCATTTCGGAACGCCGGCTTCTCGCGTACGGTCTCCGCGCGCGCATTGATCAGCAGCGTAAACGTGCGGGGGTCCTTGACCCAACTGGGAACGAATCCCCAGCGCATCAGGCGATAGTGTCGCGTGCCCTGCTCCATCAAGACCACACCGACGGGTTGTGTCGGTGCAATGTTGTGGCGTGCCGGGAAATTCGGCTGCTCGCCGTAGTCGAATGCCGCACGGATCGCCACTGGCGGCGAAGTGATGGCGAAACGGCCGCACATTCTTGCGTTCCAATCGAAATATCTTCAGCACCTTTTAACCCGGCGCGCTAAGAGTGAGACTGATGACATCCTCCGCGCACCATGCCCGTCCACAGGAAACGACGACGATCGACCGGCCGACAGCCGCCGAACTCGCGGTCGCCAACATCAACCCTCGGACCGGGCTCGCGACCGACTATCTGAATCATTTCAACGAAGCCATCATGCTGTTGGACATGATCCCGGACATGCCGGAATGCGCCGAGGATTTTCTGGCATGGCAGCCGTTGAGCTACCGCGAACATTTCGCCGCCTCCAACTTCAAGGCGCGCGACCTCGCGATCCTGGCCTACGAACAATCGGACGCTGGCGTCCGCGCCGAGTTCGACAACATCACCGGCGCAATGACATCGATCCTCACCGCGGTCGGCGCCGCGATGCGCGAGGCTCAGCAGGATCGCACCCGGATCAAGCTGGCCGAACAGGCCACCGGCTGGGTGCGCCCGTTGGCGACGCTCGCCGGCGGCATCATCCACGGTTCGCGCAGCGAGGCCGAGGCCGACATCGATTCCATCATGACGCAAGACATCAAGTGACCGAAGCCGCTCCCGGCCGCCCGCAACTCGCCGTCAGTGCGGTAATTTTCCGACATGGCCAACTCCTCGTCGTGCGCCGCGCCAACGCACCGGGACGCGGGCTCTATTCGGTTCCCGGCGGCCGCGTCGAGCACGGCGAGACCCTGCATCAGGCCGCGATGCGCGAAGTCCGCGAGGAAACCGCGCTTTCCATCGATATCGTCGGCTTCGCAGGGTGGCGCGAGGTGCTGCCGGACCCCGCCGCCGGACGTGCCGGGCACTACCTCGTGATCTCCTTCGCCGCCCATTGGCGCGCCGGAGACGTGGCGCTGAACGAGGAACTCGACGATTTCCGCTGGATCATGCCGGAAGACGTCACCGTGCTGCGGACCACGCAGGGGCTGTCCGAGATCGTTCAGGCCGCCCGCCGGCTGGTTGTCTCCGACGCCTGATTCGTCAACGTCGGCTTGCAGCGGCCTTGCCGACGAGGCATATCAGCCGAAATCCGGATCCGACGATGCGAAAACGATTTTTTGCAGCCATCCTGCTCCTTGTGGCGTGTTGCGTGGGCCTCGATCTCGGCCGTGCGCAAGCGCAGGATGCCGCCGCGCCGTTCGACGGCGACCTGCAACGCCTCGCGGAAATCCTCGGCACGCTGCACTACCTGCGCGGCATTTGCGGGGCCAACGAAGGCGGGAAGTGGCGCAACGAAATGCAGGCGCTGATCGATGCCGAAACGCCCTCCGGCGAACGCCGCACCCGACTGATCGCCAGCTTCAACCGTGGATACAACGGCTTCCAGCAAACCTATCGGAGCTGCACGCCGGCAGCCAACGTCGCCATCAAGCGCTACATTGAGGAAGGGGCAAAGATCTCCCGCGACCTCACGGCCCGCTACGCCAACTGACCCTGGCGGCACCGAGCAACCGGATTGACCGGCCGAGTTCCGCGATAGACAGCCTGTGGCCTTCGAGACGCAGTTCGGAACTTCCCTGCAATGTTGAAGTTCTCCGTTAACCTTTCCTAAAGATGTGGCCTAGCCGACGCGCGCAAGCGTGTTACACCTTGCACATATTCGCGGCGCTTCAGCGGAGCGCCAACGCCGTCGGGAATTTCATGAGCCAGTCCTTGAACCACACCGCCGCCAACGACCCGATGCCGGACCACGAACAGAAACGGGCGGCGCTGAGCTATCTCAACGAAGCTTGGGCGGAAGCGCGGCATGAAGGCGTCGATGGCGATTGCCTGGCCCAGGCGAGCTTGTTCACCGCCTTCGCCGAACTGGTGTCGACCTACGGCGAAGACGCTGTGGCGAAATTCGTCGAAGGATTGCCGAACCGCGTCCGCAACGGCGAGTTCTCGCTGATCCTCGCGAAGCAATAAGCGGCTTCCTCTTTTTTTGTTCGCACCCTCCGATGCGATGCCCGCGCGGGGCACCCCGCGCGCCTTCGCGGCCTTGTCGTTTGCCGGCGCGCGGCATACGTTCGGGATGAGTTCCGGCGCGGCCGGACATCTGATTCTCCCGAGATTTCGACAATGGATGCAGCGCTTCTTTCCGACCGCGGTGTGGTCAAGCTCAGCGGCGAGGACGCCAAAACATTCCTCAACGGACTGATCACGACCGATACCGCCCAGCTCGAACCGGGCGCGGCGCGATTCGGCGCGCTGCTGACCCCGCAGGGAAAGATCGTGGCCGACTTTCTCGTCACCGAAGTTCCCGAAGGACATGGCGGCGGACTGCTGATCGACTGCCCCAGGGCATTGGCCCAGCCGCTTGCTACCAAGCTCGGCTTCTACAAGCTGCGCGCCAAAGTAACGGTCGAAAATCTGTCGGACACGTTCGGCGTGCTCGCGGTATGGGGCGGCGAACCGGCGATCAAGCCGGACCTTTGCTTCGCCGATCCACGCGCCGAAGCGCTTGGATGGCGCATCCTGATTCCGCCTGAGTTGGCAACCAGGGCGGCCGCCCTTGTCGGCGCGACGATGACGAACGAAACTGCCTACGAGGCGCATCGCATTGCCTGCGACGTGCCGCGCGGCGGTGTCGATTTCGCGTATGGCGACGCTTTTCCGCATGAAACCAACATGGACCGCCTGCACGGCATCGATTTCGACAAAGGCTGCTATGTCGGTCAGGAGGTGGTGTCGCGGATGCAGCATCGCGGCACGGCGCGCACCCGCACGGTTCGCGTCGCATTCGATGGCGCGGCGCCAGATGCGAAGACGCCGATCCTCGCGGGCGACAAGCAGGTCGGCACGATGGGATCATCCGCGAACAATACCGGGCTCGCGACGGTGCGGATCGATAAAGTCTCCGACGCGCTCGATGCGGGCACACCGCTGAGCGCAGGCAATGTCGCCATCCACCTCGCCGATCCGAATGCCGTGCAGAGCCTGCAAAAGAAGACCGTCGCATGAGCCGCGCCGTTCAGCACGCCGACGGCCTCGTCCGCTGCCCATGGCCGGGCGAAGATCCGCTTTACATCGCCTATCACGACACCGAATGGGGCGTGCCGGAGTACGACGACCGCGCGCTTTATGAAAAGCTAATCCTCGACGGCTTTCAGGCCGGCCTGTCCTGGATCACGATTTTGCGCAAGCGCGATAACTTCCGGCGCGCCTTCGATGATTTCGAGCCGGCGAAGATCGCGCGATACGGCGACAAGAAAAAGCAGGCGCTGATGCAGGATGCCGGCATCGTGCGCAACCGCGCCAAGATCGAAGGCGCCGTCAAGAGTGCGCAAGCCTATCTTGACATCATGGACAAAGGCCCGGGCTTCTCGAAATTGCTGTGGGACTACGTCGACGGCAAACCGAAGATCAACACCTTCAAGACCACCGCCGGCGTGCCGGCCTCGACGCCGCTCTCGGTCAAGATCTCGAAGGATTTGTCGGCGCGCGGCTTCAAGTTCGTCGGCCCCACTATCGTCTATGCCTTCATGCAAGCGACCGGCATGGTCAACGACCATCTGGTGACATGCCATTGCCACGCGGTTTGCAGCGGCAAGCAGCGCGCACGCCGCCTCGCCGCCTCATGACGCAACCCAAAGCGAGCGCCGCGAAAGCCGACACACGCGTCTGGCAACGGATGTTATCAGGACGACGGCTGGACCTTGTCGATCCCTCGCCGCTCGACATCGAGATCGCCGACATCGCTCACGGTCTTGCCCGCGTCGCCCGCTGGAACGGGCAGACGGAGGGCGCGCATATCTTCTCGGTCGCGCAACATACGTTGTTGGTCGAAGTGGTTTTGCGCCACGCGCTGCCGCGCGCCGATCATCGACTCCGGCTCTCGGCGTTACTGCATGACGCACCGGAATACGTCATCGGCGACATGATCTCGCCGTTCAAGGCGGTGATCGGCGGCTCCTACAAGACGGTGGAGAAGCGACTGCTCGGTGCGATCCATGTGCGCTTTGGCCTGCCGGCGGTGCTTCCGGAGGAATTCACGCAGGTGATCAAAGCTGCCGATCGCGGCGCGGCCTATCTCGAGGCGACGCGACTCGCGGGCTTTTCCCAAAGCGAAGCGAAACGACTGTTCGGCCGCGATCCCTCGCTTCCCGTCACGACAGAACAGGACTACCTGACGCCGTGGTCCGCCGGAAAGGCCGCTAAACGCTTCCTCGCGCGCTTCGCGACGCTGCGCGTCTGAGCCCATATCCACTCTGATCGAATCATCATCCGGGTCTGAATGACTTCCGAAGCCACTGAACCGGTCGCACCCTCGAAAGCACTTATGCCAGAGGGGGACGAACATGATCCATCGCACATCGACCTATATGGCGCTCGCTCTGGCCGCGCTCTTTTACATATCGCCGGCCTCCGCCGATCCCCTCGGCGACCTGCTCTCTTCAGCGAGCGGCGGCGTATGTTTCACGCGCAGCTATGACGCCGCACATCTCGCGCGCGATCCGGGACAGGACACGCGCATGGTTCTGCTGTCGCTGGTGAAGAATACGAAGTTCAACGGCGCGACACTCAGGGCCGCCCTGGAGGGCAAGTCCCGCACGAGCGTCATCGTCGGCGAATGCAGTTGGAAGGCGCGTGCCAATCTTGACGTTCAGGACAAACCGCTGCTCGATACCTTCAAGGGCGGACCCGGACTGGATTGCCACGCCTATGCCAGCATCGACGGAATGTCCGCCGAGGAAGGCGGAGACTTCGTCATCGACCTGCGCAACGAGCGCGCTCTGGTGATGCATCTTCCCGATTCCGTTGCGGCGTGGCCGGCGATCCGGCGTCATGGCCCCGCCAAGTGGGCGGCGTTCGGCAAAAGCGACCGCGTCTTCAAACTGGACCGCGCCGACCGCGCTCTATGCGCGCAGATGGACGCGTCGATTGAGCCGTTGAAATAGCGAGGCATTCCGGCTCGCCGCGCGGCGCAAGATACCACCGACGAATCGCGCCTACCCCTTCGGCGTAGTAAGAATCATTTCAATGCGATCCGATCAGCGCAATTCCTCGTAGAGACGCCGCGCCGCTTCCGTTTGCAAAGCCCCGCGGCTATAATTCGCGCACACGACAAGGGACAACATCATGATCCATGTGTGCTCGCTCGCCGCGCTTTCTTCTACCGTGCAATCGACCGGCGCCAGCCACATTCTCACCGTGATGGGCGACATCAGCCGCGTGCAGCGGCCTGCGTCCGTGCGCGAGGTCAATCATCTGATGATATCGATGGACGATATCAGCGAGCCCGCCGACGGCTTCGTTACCCCTTCGGAAGAGCACATCGAGAAGGTCCTCGCCTTCGTGCGCGGCTGGGACCGGCAAGCGCCGCTGGTGGTGCATTGCTATGCGGGCATCAGCCGTTCGACCGCAAGCGCCTTCGCAGCCGCCTGTGCGCTCAATCCCCATCGCGACGAGATGATGATCGCGCGGCAAATGCGCCGTGCCTCGCCGACCGCGTTTCCCAACCGGCTCATCGTCTCGCTGGCCGACCGTGCGCTCGGCCGCAATGGCCGGATGTTGCGCGCGCTGGACGAGATGGGCCCTGGCGATATGTCGATCGAGGGCCGGCCATTCCGCGTCGACCTGGAGTGATGTCCCGCGATCGCATTGGCTTTTTGAACCGAGCGTCCCACGCTGCCGACTGACGACAGCCGCAACGACGTCACTCTTGTGTTTTCTCCAACCATCGACACCTCCGCCGGGACTTCCGGTGACGCGACGATCGGGGACCTATGGATTTTCTCGCGCTGTTGATCGCCATCGCCGCCGCCATTGTCGCCCGCAAGGCGCTCACTCGCGCCGACGCGCTGCAAGCGCGCGTGCAGGCGCTTGAAGCCGCCGCCCACGGGGCAATCGTGGCGCCGCCGCCGCTCGATATTCCGCTGCAGCCCGCAGCGGAGGACACGACAACGATCGCGGAAACGCCTATTCCCCCGCCGCCGCCGCTTGCACCCGACGGACAGAACAGCCAGCAACCGCCTCCCATTCCGGCCGCTGCGGCAACCACACCGTCCGGGGCGCGCTTCGAGGAGCGCATCGGCACCCGCTGGGTGGTGTGGCTCGGCGGCCTGACGCTGGCGCTCGGCGGCTTCTTTATGGTGCGGTACTCCATCGAGGAAGGCCTGCTCGGCCCGGGCGTGCGCGTGCTGCTCGGCGGCCTGTTCGCGGCCGCGCTTCTTGTCGTCGGCGAATGGACGCGCCGCCGCGACAGCATGGCCGCCATCGCGCCGCTGCCGATCGCCAATATTCCCGCGATCCTCACCGCCGCCGGCACTGCCGTCGCCTTCGCCACGGTCTACGCGTCCTATGCCCTGTACGATTTCCTTGTCCCCGCGACGGCCTTCGTGTTGCTGGGGCTGGTCGCGCTGGCAACGCTTGCCGCCGCACTGCTGCATGGTCCGGCGCTGGCGGGGCTCGGTGTCGTCGGTGCGTTTGCAACGCCAGTGCTTGTCTCGTCGGTGCGTCCCGATTTCTGGGCGCTGTATATCTATCTCGCCATCGTCACGGCCGCCGCCTTTGGATTGGCGCGCATCCGGCTATGGCGCTGGCTCGCGATCACCACGGTCGTCTTTGCGCTGTTGTGGACGATCCCCTGCCTCGATTGCGGACCGTCAATGGTCGCGCCGCACGCCTTCCACGTCGTCGTCGGCTTCGCGCTCGCCGCGGCGCTCGTGGTGTGCGGACTGCTGTTCGGGCCGTCGGCCGTGCCGGGAAGGGTCGAACCGATTTCGTCTGGCGCGCTGTCGGCCTACGTGCTCGGCGCAACGATGATCGTCCTGAACAGCGATCACGCGATGTCGGCGATCGTGGTGTTCGGCCTGCTGGTCGTCGCGACATTGGCGATCGCGTGGCGCGCCCCGGCGGCGACCGCAGCCGTCGCGGCCAGCGCCGTGCTGGTCGCGGTCATATTCCTCGAATGGGCGGTGCGCGCCAATCCCGACATGCTGGTGCTGCCGGGCGGCGCGCTGCCGGGTCTTGCGCCCGGCGCCACCGACGATTCCGTCTCCGCGCATCTGATCGCCGCGGCGATTTTCGCGTCGGGATTTGCCTTCGCGGGATTCGCCGCGCAAGGCCGCTCCATCAGCGCGTCGGTGCCGGCGATCTGGGCCGCGTCCGCGGTGTTCACGCCGATTGCGCTTCTGATCGCGCTCTATGCACGGGTTGCGCATTTCGACCGCTCAATTCCCTTCGCCATCATGGCCGTCGTTCTCGCGGCGGTGTTCGGCTGGATGACCGAAACGCTGAGCCGGCGCGAGCCCCGTCCCGGCCAGAGCATCGCGGCCGCTTTGTTCGCGACCGGCACGCTCGGCGCGCTGGCGCTGGCGCTTACCTTTGCGCTGGAGAAAGGCTGGCTGACCATTGCGCTGGCGCTGATGTCGGCGGGCACCGCATGGGTCGCGAACCGGCGGCCGATTCCGTTTCTGCGCTGGCTGGCTGCCATCCTCGCCACCATTGTCGTGGCGCGCATCGGCTATGAACCGCGCATCGCGGGTGCAGCCATCGGCAATACCGTCATCTTCAACTGGCTGCTGTGGGGGTATGGCATTCCCGCGTTGTCGTTCTGGACCGCCGGCTATCTGCTGCGGAAGCGCGGCGACGATGTGCCGCTACGCATGATCGAGGCCGCAGCGATCCTCTTCACCGTGCTGCTGGCCTTCATGGAAATTCGCCACGCGGTCAACGGCGGCAGGGTTTACGCCAATATCGCAGGCCTCACGGAGGTCGCGCTGCAGGTCTGCGTGGCACTTGCAATGGCTATCGGACTGGAGTGGCTACGCATCCGCTCGCGCAGTATCGTGCACGATGTCGCGGCGGTTCTGCTGACGATCTTCGCCTGCCTCGCCACGCTGTTCGGCCTGCTGGGCCTCGATAATCCGATGATCTGGCATATCGACGTGGGCGGCGTGGTCGTCAATCTCCTGCTGCTCGGCTACGCGCTGCCTGCCGTCTTGATGCTGACGCTGTCCTATCTGGTCGCAGGTCGCCGTGCACGCTTCTATGGGCACGGGCTCGCCGTGGGCGCGCTGGTGCTGGTGCTCGCCTACATCACGCTGGAAATCCGCCGCATCTATCACGGGCCGATCCTGAGCAGCGGCTCCGTCAGCGACGCCGAGCAATACACCTATACGATCGCGTGGCTGGCGTTTGGCGTCGTGCTGCTCGCGACCGGTGTGGTGCTGAATTCACAACGCGCGCGCCTCGCGTCGGCGGTGGTCATCGCACTGACGATCCTCAAGGCCTTCCTGGTGGACATGTCCGAACTGACCGGCGTGTACCGCGCGCTGTCGTTCATGGTGCTCGGACTCGTGCTGGTCGCCATCGGATGGCTGTACCAGCGCATCCTGTTCCGGAACGCGTCACCGCCGCCGGCGCCCGTCAGCGCGCCGCCGGAAGTGCAACAAGCCAAGACGTCAGAAGGCGAAGCCTAGTCGGTCGAGCGGCGCAGTTCAGAGACAGCTTCGGTCTGAACCGGCGCGATCCGGGACTTCTCGACCTTCGGGGTTTCGACACGCGCCACAACTTCCGGCGATGCGGCATCCGCCGACCGCATATGATGCGGATGCAGCCTGCGCGGGCCTCTGCCGGACACGGCGCGCGCCATCAGGATGTGACCGGCGCCTTTGTGCTGGAAATCGCAGTAGGCGAAGCCCATGCCCGACACTGCACCCCGGAAGCTGCGATCGTCCTTCTTGTCGAGATTGAAGCACGGCGAGAACGGCAGTCCCTTGAGCGAAGCGCAAACCGACTCGCCGCGCGTCTGCACCGTGTTGACCGGTAGCCGCATGTAGCGCGTCGGTCCGGAGCCGCTGAACTGGATCGACCCTGCCGCCGAACCGTCGTCGAAGATGCGGCCCGCGCCGCGCGTTCCATCGAAACAGGTGAAGGAGAATATCTTGCCGACAACGAACTTGCGCGCCTCGGTGGCGTTCATTTCGCCGGCCACGGCAGGCGCGATCAATGCGCCGATGGTCAAGGCACCCAACACAAAACGCGCAAGCATGCTGAACTCCACACAACTGAGCGCAGGACAGGCGACGTTGCCCCGCCGCCTTTACCCGCTGCTTACCATACCAACCATGGCAACAATGGAGCAGCTTGGTTGGTAAAGTCTGAACGCGGCTCAGGAAATCTTTACCACGATGCGGCCCCGCACCTGCCCGCCAAGAATCCGTGGACCGGCGGCGATCACTTCATCCAGATTGATTTCGTGAGTGATTTCAGCAAGTTTCGAGCGATCGAGATCGCTCGCGAGACGCTGCCAGGCCTGCTTGCGAAGCTCCAGCGGGCACATCACCGAATCGATGCCGAGAAGACACACTCCCCGCAAAATGAAGGGGGCGACCGACGACGGCAGGTCCATGCCGGCGGCAAGACCGCAGGCGGCGATGGCGCCGCGATACTTCGTCATCGACAAGAGATTCGCCAGGGTGGTCGAACCGACGCTGTCGACGCCGCCCGCCCAACGCTCCTTGGCCAGCGGCTTGGCCGGGCTCGACAGTTCATTGCGGTCGATGATTTCGGTGGCGCCAAGGCTGCGCAGATAATCCGCCTCGGCGGCGCGGCCGGTCGAGGCGATCACCTGATAGCCGAGCTTGGACAGAACGGCGATGGCGACCGAACCGACGCCGCCGGCCGCACCGGTCACAACCATCGGACCGTCCGCCGGCGTCAAACCATGCTTCTCGAGCGCCAGCACCGACAGCATTGCGGTATAGCCCGCCGTGCCGATCGCCATGGCATCGCGCGCCGACATGCCGTCCGGCAAGCGCACCAGCCAGTCGCCCTTGACGCGGGCTTTCTCGGCGTAGGCCCCAAGATGCGTTTCGCCCATGCCCCAGCCGTTGCAGACCACCTTGTCGCCGGCCTTCCAGGCGGGATGCGATGACTGCTCGACGGTGCCGGCGAAATCGATTCCGGCGATCATGGGGAAGCGCCGCACCACTGGTGCCTTGCCGGTCAGCGCCAGACCGTCCTTGTAGTTCAGCGTGGACCATTCGACGCGAACGGTTACGTCGCCGTCCATCAGGTCGGCTTCATCGAACTGGGTCAGCGCCGCCGTGGTGCCCTTTTCCGCTTTGTCGATACGGACCGCCTTGAATGTGCCCACGCCGAATACCCCTGTCACCACCGCTGAAACGGAATGTCGAATGAATGGCGCCCCTGCGGCGCCGATGATGGACCGAATTTATCCAATGCGATGTGGCCCGGCAACCTTCAAAGGCCGCCGGTCGTGGCGTGGAAGAAGCGGATAGTGGCCTAATCCTTGATCGCGGCCAGCTTCGCCGAAATTTCGGCGGTTTCCGCCGCAGAGCCCCAGCGCGGCGCATCGCTGCCGTCGCCCCAGGCGCGCGGGCGATAAAACGTATGCACGCCGGTCCGATACATCTTACGCATCTCGCGCACCCACGACGGATGCACCCAATAGGCGTGATAGTGCGTCGACTTCGCAACTTCAGGCAGCCAGAGCTTGCCGTCCATGGTCGCCTTGGCGATCTTGCGCGCGCGCTCCCACATGTCGGGCTCGCGCACGACATCGGGAATACCGTCGCAGGCGAAGGTGAACTGACAGGCCAGGCGGCGATTGGCATTCTGATAAACAACGCCGCATACGGAGGTTGGATAGAAACCGGAGAAGACCCGATTCATCACCACCTGCGCGACCGCGATCTGGCCGCGCACCGCCTCGCCTCGTGCTTCGAAATAGACGGCTTCCGCGAGGCACTTTTCCTGCTTCGCGCGTGCCTTGCCCTCAAGACCCAGCCGCTCCGCCGGCGTTTTGAAGTGCGCCTTGTGATCGACGTTCACCTCGCCCTTGCCGGCCACGCTCTCGCCCGCCTGCGACGTGGCTGACGCCCCGCCCTGCGACGCGCCTTTCAGATCTAGGTCGGGCATTGCCGAACGCACCACCAGAGGCGCCTCGCCCGGTTGCCAGCTTTGCAAGGTCTCGCCGGTGACGCCAAGGGACTCGCTGCCGAAGTAAAGGCTCGCGGTCTGCACCTTGAACGGATCCGGCGACGACGTCAGCGCCGGGACATGCCTATCGCTTGCCGCCGGGCTCTTGTCTTCGAACGGCCGGACGTCGACGGCTGCAGCGGCGTCGTATTGCGACAACGGCGGTGCACTCAGGGCCTCGGCCAGTTCCGGATCGAGCGGAGCCTGGGTGGCGGCCGCGGTCTTCTCGCGAACGGCCGGCGCGACAAAATGCGACGGCTCATCCTGCGGCGCCGCGTCTTCCGGCGCCGCAGCGGGCGCGACGATCGCGAGCCGATCCCCTTTCAGGGTGCGATCGACACGCGGGAAATCGCTCGACTGATAGCGGCGTGGCTGCACCAGGAGCGGATTGCGCGTGATGGCGCCGACGAGATTGTTCCCCTGGCTTTCGAAGCTCGCGAGCAGTGTCGCGGCGGTGCGCGGCAACGAGGTGCCGATTGGACGGCCGAAACTGAAAGTTGCGACCTGGATCGTGCTGACGGTCGGCGAGAACACCCGTTCCTGCCAACGCTCGGCGACGCCGGGCTGACGCGCCAGCAGCGAGGCAATGTCCTGGTATCCGGCTTCCTTCGGAAACAGTGCGAAGACGCCGAGACCGAGGCCGAAGAGCGCCAATCGCGCGCCCTTCGGCCCGTTACGCATGACAAACATCGATACGCTCACGCAACGCTACACATACGCACACACAGGATCGACGCGCACCTTCGATGCAATTCGATCCTTGTCGTTAGTAGCCCATTAAAGTTGCGGGGGAGTTAATCAGCGATGCGCGCGAGACACAGGCAAGCGAGTTGTTGCTGGCGCACGGGGCTTTCTCTTCGCGTAGTGAATCGCACGTGGCGAAAGCAGGTAAATATTCGGTCAATGCCGTTGGTTAAGAATTGCTGACCAACTTGTGACCGGCGATCGACCCGACTCAAAAGAAAATGCCCGGAGCAGGCTCCGGGCATTTGCAACATTGGATGGCGACAAGGCCGGCATCACGCCTGACTGGCGATCTCCTTGCCGAGTGCGGCCTGCGCCGCCGCCAGCCGCGCGATCGGCACGCGATACGGTGAGCACGACACGTAGTTCAATCCGATGCGGTGACAGAAATTCACCGATGTCGGATCGCCGCCGTGCTCGCCGCAGATTCCCATCTTCAGATCGCGCCGCGTGGCGCGGCCGCGCTCCACCGCGATCTCGACCAGTTCGCCGACGCCTTCGCGATCGACCGAGACGAACGGATCGATCTCGAGAATGCCGCGCGCGGTGTAGGTGCCGAGGAAGCTCGCGGCATCGTCGCGGCTGATGCCGAAGGTGGTTTGCGTCAGATCGTTGGTGCCGAACGAGAAGAACTCGGCCGCCTGCGCGATTTCGCCCGCCTTGAGGCAGGCGCGCGGCAGTTCGATCATGGTGCCGACCTGATATTGCAGCGTCACGCCGGTTTCGCGCGACACCGCCTGCGCGGTAGCGTCGATGCGCGCCTTGACCAGATCGAATTCAGCCTTGGTCGCGATCAGCGGCACCATCACTTCCGGGTTGACCGCCTTGCCGGTGCGCCTGCCGGCTTCCACCGCAGCTTCGAAGATCGCGCGCGCCTGCATCTCCGCGATCTCCGGATAGGCGATCGCAAGACGGCAACCCCGGAAGCCGAGCATCGGATTGAACTCCGACAACTCGCGCGCACGATCCGCCAGACGGCGCGGATCGGTGTTCATGGCGCGCGCCACTTCCTCGATCTCTGCCTGCGTATGCGGCAGGAACTCATGCAGCGGCGGATCGAGCAGCCGGATCGTTACCGGCAGATCCTTCATGATCTCGAACAGTTCGACGAAGTCGGCGCGCTGCATCGGCAGCAGCTTCGACAATGCCGCGCGACGCGACTGTTCGTCTTCCGCGAGGATCATCTCGCGCACGGTGCGGATGCGCGTCTCTTCGAAGAACATGTGCTCGGTGCGGCACAACCCGATGCCTTCCGCGCCGAACCGGATCGCGGTGCGCGCATCCGGCGGCGTATCGGCATTGACGCGCACGCCGAGCTTGCGGACCTGATCGGCCCAGCCCATCAACGTGCCGAACTCGCCGGACAGTTCCGGCTCGATCATCGGCATCCGACCCGCCAGCACCTGCCCGAGCGAGCCGTCAATGGTGATGACATCGCCGGCGTTAAACACGCGATCGCCGATCGACATGGTGCCGCGGCCGTAATCGACGCGGATGGTCCCGCAACCGGAGACGCAGGGCTTGCCCATGCCGCGCGCGACCACCGCCGCGTGGGAAGTCATGCCGCCGCGCGTGGTGAGAATGCCTTCGGCGGCGTGCATCCCGTGAATATCTTCCGGGCTGGTCTCGATGCGGACCAGAATGACCTTGCGGCCGTCGGCCTGCAGCTTGGTCGCCTCGTCCGACGAGAACACGATCTCGCCAGCCGCCGCGCCGGGCGAAGCCGGCAGGCCGGTCGCGATCACGTCGCGCTTGGCATCGGGATCGATGGTCGGATGCAGCAACTGATCGAGCGAGGCGGGATCGATACGCGACACCGCGTCGTCACGCGAGATCAATCCCTCGTTGGCAAGTTCGACCGCGATGCGCAGCGCCGCCTTGGCGGTGCGCTTGCCGTTGCGGGTTTGCAGCATCCAGAGCTTGCCGTCCTCGACGGTGAACTCCATGTCCTGCATGTCGCGGTAGTGCTTTTCCAGCAACGTATAGATGCGCTTCAATTCCTTGAACGCTTCCGGCATGGCGTTTTCCATCGACGGTTTGTCGGAGCCGGACTCGATGCGCGCATCCTCGGTGATGTCCTGCGGCGTGCGAATGCCGGCGACGACATCCTCGCCCTGCGCGTTGATCAGGAATTCACCGTAGAGCTTGCTCTCGCCGGTCGAGGGATTGCGCGTGAAGGCGACGCCGGTGGCCGACGTCTCGCCCATGTTGCCGAACACCATTGCCTGCACGTTGACGGCAGTGCCCCACGACTCCGGAATATCGTGTAGCTTGCGATAGGTCACCGCGCGCGCGTTCATCCATGACGAGAACACCGCGCCGATGGCGCCCCACAACTGATCGTGCGGATCTTGCGGAAACTCACTGCCGGTTTCCTCGGCAACCGCCCGCTTGTACTGGCCGACCAGTTCGACCCACTCGTCGCCGGTCACGTCGGTATCGAGCGTATAACCCTTGCTGTCCTTGAAGATGTCGAGGATTTCCTCGAAGTGATGATGCTCGAGGCCCAGCACCACGTCGGAATACATGGTGATGAAGCGGCGGTAGCTGTCGTAGGCAAAGCGCCGGTCACCCGACAGCGTCGCAAGCGATTCTACCGTCTCGTCGTTAAGACCGAGATTGAGTACGGTGTCCATCATGCCCGGCATCGAGGCGCGGGCGCCGGAGCGCACAGAGACCAGCAGCGGATTCCTGGTGTCGCCGAAACCCTTGCCGGTCAGCTTGCCGACATAGGCCAGGGCCTGGTCGACCTGCGCCTTCAATTCCTTCGGATAGCTTTTGTCGTGCGCGTAGAAGTACGTGCACACCGAGGTCGGGATGGTAAAGCCCGGAGGCACCGGCAGGCCGAGGTTGGCCATCTCCGCGAGGTTTGCACCCTTGCCGCCGAGCAGATCGCGCAGACCCGAGCGCCCCTCAGCCTTGCCGTCACCGAAGGTGTAGACCCACTTGCCGGCCTTCGGAGCAGGTGCTGCCTTCGGAGCCTTGATCGCTTTCACGGCTGGCCTGGTCGCCTTCGCAGCGGCTTTCGCGGGAACGGCTTTGCGCGCGGCGGGCTTCGTTGCAGGCTTTGTCTTGGCGGCCGGCTTTCGCGCCGCCGTGCCGCGCGACGGGCTCGCGGGCTTCTTTTTGGCGGCGGACTTCTTGGCCGAAGATGCCTTCGACTTCGATTGCGCCTTTGCAGCGGACGAGGGTTTCGATTTCTTCGATGAGGACTTCTTGGATGCAGCTTTGGCCATGGCTTCCAAACGTCGTAAGAGGGGAGATATTGCCCGCCTTACACCACGTTTTGCCGCACTCGCGCAAGCCGCGAGGCCCTCAACGGCCGGGCGCCGCCGGGTTGAGCACCGCTATCTTGCGCGCGGGGAAACGTTCTTCCCGCGAAACCCGCTAGAGGTGGAACATCCGCAACACGCCGAGGCCGGTCAAACCCACGAAAATCAAATAGATCGCCACGATGAAGTTCAACAGGCGCGGCATCAGCAGAATCAGAATACCGGCGACCAGCGCGACGATCGCTGGAAGATGGGCACTGGTAATCGTCATAGATTAGCACTCCAGCAGTCGTGAAAACGTATTCACGAATCGTCTCCATTTTTATCATCGCCGTGAGGGAAGCGATAGCGGGCGCAGCGTCTGAAAAGCTTCATCGAATGACCTCGCGGCTGCCGCATTTGCCCGGAACGCAGCGAGGCCACGCGGCATTGACCGGGCTGGCGTGGCGGCGTCACGCGTCGCCATCGTCTGCATACGATCAATTCAGGAGATTTCCATGCGCAATGCTTTCATCGCCGCTGCCGCGTTTGCGGCCGCTCTCAGTACTCCGCTTGCCGCGCAGGCGCAGGGCACCGTCATCGTCGAGGATCGCGGCACGGTGGGCGGTCCCTATATCGGCATTCCGAGTGAGCAGGTCACGCGCTTCCGCGAATACGTCGTGCGCGAACGCGTCCCCTCCTATGCCGTGGATGTTCCGATTGAAGTGGGCACCGTGCTGCCCGAAGCCGGGGTGACCTATTACGACGTGCCCCAGCGCTACGGCGAGACACCCTATCGCTACACGGTGATCAACGAGCAGCCGGTGCTGGTCAATCCGCGCACGCGGCGGATCATGCAGGTGATCGACTAGCGATCATCGTCATTGCGAGCGAAGCGAAGCAATCCAGCGGCTGTAGAGCAAGAACTGGATTGCTTCGTCGCTAACGCTCCTCACAATGACGAGAGGTGACTGTCAATCAATCCTGAATCTTGGAGAAGTCCGCGACCGCCCGCGTGGCGGCGCGGATTTCGTTCAGGAGCTTCAGGCGATTCTCGCGCACCTTGGCGTCGTCGTCGTTGACCTTCACTTTGTCGAAGAAGGCATCGACGGCAGGACGCAGTTTCGCCATCGCGGTCATCGCGTTCGCGAAGTCTTCCTTCGCAACAGCATCGCCCGCCTCGCGCTTCGTATCAATGATGGCGCGCGCGAGTTGCTTCTCCTCATCAGCAACGAACAGCGACGCATCCGGCGCACCGTCGAACGTACGCTTATCCTTCTTCTCCTCGATGGCGAGAATATTCGACGCGCGCTTGGTGCCGGCGAGCAGGTTTTTGCCATCGTCGGTCTCGAGGAATTTTCCGAGCGCCTCGACGCGGCGGACGATCATCAGCAAATCGTCCTGACCTTCGAGCGCGAACACCGCGTCGACGAGATCATGCCGCGCGCCCTGCTCGCGCAGTTGCACTTTCAGGCGGTCGGCGAAGAAAGAGAGCAAGTCCTTGCCATCATGGGACTTCGCAGCCTTTGCAAACGTCGTAAGCAACGGGAGACGGATGGTGTTATCGGCGACCAGCCGAATAACGCCCAGCGCGGCCCGGCGCAGAGCAAACGGATCCTTCGACCCTGTCGGCTTCTCGTCGATCGACCAAAAGCCGGTGAGGATGTCGATCTTGTCGGCCAGCGCCACCGCGATGGCAACCGGATCGCTCGGCACGCGGTCGTTCGGGCCTTGCGGCTTGTAGTGATCCTCGATCGCCCCCGCAACGCTCTGGTCTTCGCCTTGCGCCAGCGCGTAGTATTTCCCCATCAGGCCCTGTACCTCGGGGAATTCGCCGACGACTTCCGTGAGCAGGTCGGTCTTCGCGAGCTTTGCGGCGCGCTTGGTCTTTTCGACATCGGCTCCGACCAGCGGCGCGATTTCGGCCGCGAGCCGCTCGATGCGTGCGATGCGCTCCGCCTGCGTGCCGAGCTTTTCGTGGAACACGATGTGCTCGAACTTCGGCAGCCGGTCTTCGAGCTTCGTTTTCAGATCGGTCTCGTAAAAGAACTTCGCATCGCTCAGCCGCGCGCGGATGACGCGCTCGTTGCCCGCGACAATCGCCTTGCCGCCGTCGCTCGCCTCGATATTGGCGACGAGGATGAAGCGGTTGGCAAGTTTCCCCGTCTTGGGATCGTTGACGACAAAGCACTTCTGGTTGTTGCGGATGGTGGCGCGGATCACTTCGCCCGGAATCGACAGGAACGCCTCGTCGAACGACCCCATCAGCACCACCGGCCATTCGACCAGGCCGGATACTTCGTCAAGCAGCCCCTGATCCTCGACCAGTTCGAACCCTTGCGCGAACGCCAGTTCCTTGGCGTCCGCGAGAATGATGTCCTTGCGACGCTGAGGATCGAGCACCACCTTGGCGTCGAACAGTTTTGCCTCGTAGTCCTCGAAGCGGCGCACGCTGAACGCGGCAGGCGCCATGAAGCGATGGCCGCGCGTCACCTGCCCGGCCGTGATGCCGGCGACGTCGAACGCAACGACGTCCGGATCCTCGGTCTCCATGCCGAAGGTCGCGACGACGGAATGCAGCGGCCGCACCCATTGCAGCGCGCCGGGTTTCGCCGAGAGTTCGCCCCAACGCATCGCCTTCGGCCACGGGAAGGTGCGGATAATGACGGGAATGATCTCGGCAATCACGTCGATCGCCGGCCTTCCGGCCTTCTCAATTAGCGCGACGTAGAAATCGCCCTTCTTCGGGTCTTTCTGAATCGTCGCCTCGTCGAGCGACTTCAATCCGGTTGCCTTGAGGAAGCCCTGCACGGCGGCGTCCGGCGCGCCGACCTTCGGGCCCTTACGCTCGTCCTTCAGATCCGGCTGCCGTGCGGGCAGGCCATGAACGGTCAGCGCAAGACGGCGCGGCGTCGCGAAGGATTTTGCGCCGTCATAGACGAGGCCCTCGGCGACCAGCTTGTCGGTCACCATCTTGCGCAGATCGTCGGCGGCTTTCGCCTGCATCCGCGCGGGAATTTCCTCGGAGAACAGTTCGAGCAGAAGATCGGGCATCGCTTACACTCCGCCCGCTTCGGTGTGGACCCAGGCATCGCCGCAGGCTTTCGCCAGTTCGCGCACGCGCAGGATGTAGCTCTGGCGCTCGGTGACGGAAATCACCCCGCGCGCATCGAGCAGGTTGAAGACGTGGCTCGCCTTGATGCACTGGTCGTAGGCCGGCAGCGCCATCAGGTGGCGCTCCTTTTTGTCACCGTCCCATCCCGCTTCGAGATATTTGCGGCACGCGCCTTCGGCCATCTTGAATTGTTCGAACAGCATCGCGGTGTCGGCGTGTTCAAAATTGTGTCGCGAATATTCCTGCTCGGCTTGCAGGAAGACGTCTCCATAGGTGACCTTCTGATCGCCGTCGCGGCCGTTGAAGTTGAGGTCGTAGACGTTCTCGACGCCCTGCACGTACATCGCCAGCCGCTCGAGCCCGTAAGTGAGTTCGCCCGCGACCGGCGCGCATTCGACACCCGCCACCTGCTGGAAATAAGTGAACTGCGACACTTCCATGCCGTCGCACCAGCATTCCCAGCCGAGGCCCCAGGCGCCGAGCGTCGGGCTTTCCCAGTCGTCCTCGACGAAACGGATGTCATGCAGCTCGCTGTCGATGCCGATCGCCGCCAGCGATTTCAGATAGAGGTCCTGAATGTCCGGCGGCGACGGCTTCAGGATCACCTGAAACTGATAATAGTGCTGCAGGCGGTTCGGATTCTCGCCATAGCGACCATCCTTGGGCCGCCGCGACGGCTGCACATAGGCCGCGTTCCAGCACTTCGGCCCGAGTGCGCGCAGCGTCGTCGCCGGATGGAAGGTACCCGCGCCCACCTCCATGTCATAGGGTTGCAGGATGACGCAGCCGTAGTCGGCCCAGTAGCGCTGCAACGTCAGGATCAGTCCCTGGAACGAACGTTCGGGACGCATGTGAGATGGCATCGAGTCCATGGGTGGCTTCTGAATGGGTCGGAGATCACGAGTCGCGCGGGACCGTATCGGCGCTGTCCCCCGGAATCAAGGCAACCTCTCGATAATGCAACCCGCGCAATTCGAGCAATTCTACCCGGCGCCGGGTAACGGGAGTGGCCCAAAGCTGCTAGAAACCCGCTATCCGCTGGAGCCGGTTGCCCGAGACCGGGCACGACTTCCGCAACTCCAACGTTTGCTCGCCGGTTTCGCGGGTGGTGCCCCACCCGACGACCGGCGAGAGACCATCCCGGAGAGATAAACGGCGATTATCCCGGCCGGTAAGTGCCGGTGCGCGGATCGCGCCGCAAGGTTGGAACTTCCTGCATCCGGACCGTCTCGGCCACTCTGACGCGGCGAGCCTCCTCCAGCTCTTCGTTGATCCGGCGGGCCGTACGATACGCCCAACGAACCGCAGCCAATCCGCCGAGAACTCCGGCAAAGGCAACGAATGGCGGCATCGGTCGATCCTTCTGGTTCGCGGTCATCAAGTCCCTCTGGCAGATATTTTCGCGCAGCCGCTCGGCCCGCGCAAGCGACCAAAAGGCGCAGAACGACGCCTGCTACAGCCCGAATTTTGCCCACATCGCGCGTTCCTCGACCGCGCCGATCAGGCTCTCCGGCAGCGCGCCGATCCCTTCTCCCAGCACCGCCCCGCCGGCCCCGGATTTGCGGCCCAGCAATCCGCTCAGCAGCCCCCGCGGCGGTTCGACCAGCGGCGTCTCCACCTTGTCGCCGAAGCGCGCCCGCAGCACCGAACGCAGATCGCCGATGCCGTCGGCCAGACCGAGCGCCACGGCGGTTTCGCCCGCCCAGTACTCGCCGCTGAACAAATGCTCGTCCGAGCCGCGCAACCGAGCGCCCCGGCTTCGCTTGACCAATTCGATGAAGGTTCGGTGGATGTCGCGCTGGATCGCCTTGAGCCGGGCGACATCATCCGGGTTCTCCGGCAGGAACGGATCGAGCTTCGCCTTGTGCGCGCCGGCGGTATAGAGCCGCCGCTCGACGCCGATTTTCTTGATCGCCTCCTGAAACCCGAAGCTGCCGCCGACCACACCGATCGAACCGAGAATCGACGACGGGTCGCAGAAGATTTCGTCTCCCGCGCACGCAATCATATAGCCGCCGGACGCGGCGACGTCCTCTGCGAACACCATGACCGGAAGTTTCTTCTCCTCGGCGAGTTGCCGGATTCGCAGATAGATCAACCGCGATTGCACCGGCGCGCCACCAGGAGAATTGATTGCCAGCGCCACCGCCTTCGCGTTCGGGGTGGCGAATGCCCGCTGCAATATTTTGGCGACGCCCGCCAGCGACAGCCCGGGCCGCAACGGCGTCACCGCGCCGATCGCGCCGGACAGCCGCACCACAGGAACCACCACGGCATTCCCGCGCCAGCGTTGCGGCACGATTCGCTTCAGACCATTCATGACATTCATCAATCAAAAACTCCTCGCCCGGCGCCGCGTTCACTTCATCGGAAATTCATCGTTCCCGATCACGACAGTGTCATCAGATGTGTGGAACGCGATTTGCATTTCAAGAATATCCTCAACTCGACTTGCAGCGGAGCACGACATGAAAATCTATCTGCTGATTGTGCTGATGGGCTCGCTCTGGACCGCCATTCGTTTTACATCCGCGACAAAGGCACGCACCGAACGACTGCCGAACTGATTTCGGCACCCTCATCATAACATCGCGAGCGGCAACACCGCTTCGCCGGACAGCAATGCGCTTGCCTGCGGCGTGGGCACGCCCGCTGCATCGTTGAGCATCAAGCCGGGGAAAATGCGCAATGGCGCGCGAGCGCCTTTGATCGCCCGCACCAGAATTCGAATGGCCGGCGCGTCGGCCTTTCCGTGCACCGGCTGCAACGCCACACCGCCAAACCCCCGCGCGAGACACGCCAGAACATCGGTCAACCCCTCCGCCCTCCAGATCAGCGTCAGCGCACCGCCCGGCTTGAGCACCCGACGCGCCGCATGAATCCAGTTCTCCAGCGTCGCCGCCGTTGCCTCATGCGCCAAACGGCGATCCGTGTCCGGCGAAGCCTGCTGTCGCATCGGGTCATTGAACGGCGGATTCATCAACACGACGTCGACGCTGTCGGGTCCCAAATCGAACCGGGCGAACGTGGCCGCATCCGCCGTCACGTCGAACATCAGGGTGTCGGCCACGATTCCGTTGAAGACGGCGTTGACCGCCGCCAGACCAGCGAGTTCGGGGGCGATCTCCACCAGCCTCAATTCAACTCCTGCCACGCGCGTCGCGACCGCCAGACCTGCGGCGCCGACCCCAGCGCCGAAATCGACAACACGGTCGCCCAACCGAGCGGCCGTCGCCGCCGCCAGCAGGATCGCATCGTGCCCAGCACGATGACCCGATACCGGCTGGCGCAGCAGGAGCCGGCCGCCGAGAAACGCATCCTCGGTAACACCGGACCGCGCCTCAGACATCGGGCCGCAATTCGTGGGCGAGGCCGGCATCCGCCAGGAGTTGCCGGGCCTGCCGGTTGTCGTCCTCGTGTACCAGAATCCGGCGCGGGATCGCTCCGACCGAACCATCCAGCACGCTCATGTTCTGGTCCAGCACCAGATGATGGATATCGGCCCCCGTCAACAGAGCCTCGACCGCCGAGAGCAGCACCACATCGTTGGTCCGTACCAGTTCGCGCACCAAATGCCTCCTTCTCGGCCTGGGCACGACCGGTCCGGACGACCTGTCAAGCTCAGTCGGCCCTTGCCGCCCTATCGTGCAGTTTCTATGGTTATAGCGGCTTTTGGAGCCGGCGCGAACGATCCCCGCCATGGCCCTTGCGCCGCGGTCGCTGTATGGATGCGGCCCATCGACTATGGCAGCGTGGAGAGACGGCGTGGCGGTAATAGTTCCCTTCGAGACCCCCTCGACAGCATCGATCGATCAACTCGTCGAGTTGGTCGCAACCGACATGGAACGCGTCAACGCCACCATCCTGTCCCGCACCGGCTCCGAGGTCACGATGATCCCGGAAGTCGCCAACCACCTGATCTCGTCTGGCGGCAAACGACTGCGGCCGATGCTGACGCTGGCGATGGCGGGACTCTCGGGCTATGGCGGCGAGGGTCACATCAAACTCGCCGCCTCGGTCGAGTTCATGCACACCGCGACGCTGCTGCACGATGACGTGGTCGACGAAAGCGAACTGCGACGCGGCAAGCTGTCCGCCCGCATGGTGTGGGGCAACGAGGCGAGCGTGCTGGTCGGCGACTTCCTGCTCGGCCAGGCCTTCCGCATGATGGTCGAGGTCGGCTCGCTGCGCGCGCTCGACATCCTGTCGTCCGCCGCCGCCACCATTGCCGAGGGCGAGGTGATGCAACTCGCCGCCGCCAAGAACACCGCCACCACCGAGGACGAATATCTCGCGGTGATCCGGGGCAAGACCGCCGAACTGTTCGCCGCCGCCTGCGAAGTGGGGCCGGTGATTGCCGGGCGCCCCAAGGCGGAGCAGACCGCCGCCGCAAGCTTCGGCATGAATCTCGGCATCGCGTTCCAGCTTGTCGACGATCTGCTCGACTACGGCGGCAAGGCCGCCAAGCTCGGCAAGAACGTCGGCGACGACTTCCGCGAAGGTAAGATCACCCTCCCCGTCGTGCTGGCATTTCGGCGCGGCAACGATGCCGAGCGTGAATTCTGGATTCGCGCTCTGGAGCGCGGCGAAATCGGCGACGGCGATCTCGATCACGCCATCGGCCTGATGACCAAGCATCGCGCGCTGGAGGATACGTTGTCGCGCGCGCAGCACTACGGTGCGATGGCTGTCGATGCGCTGGCGCTGTTTCCGCCCTCGCCGATGAAGGCGGCTCTGGAGCAGGTCGTCGCCTTCTGTCTCGCGCGCTCTCACTGACAACCAACGCCAAAAAACGCAACGGAGGAACCATGCCCGAATTCAAGGCGCTGATTTATGACGTCCCCGAACCGGGCATTGCGCGCATCACACTCAACAAGCCGAACATGGCGAACGCGCAGGACACCGCGCTGCTCTACGAATTGAACGATGCGTTCGATCACGCCGCCCACGACGACGACATCCGCGTCATCATTCTCGCCGCCAACGGCAAGCATTTCTCGGCCGGGCACGATCTGTCGGAGACGGACGGCCACGGCGCGATGCGCACGCATGAGACGGTCGCGCCGGTGTGCGGCTTCGGCTGCGCCGGCGCGGAAGCGCAGATGGCCCGCGAGGAAGAGATTTATCTCGGCTTTTCCGACCGCTGGCGCAACATTCCGAAGCCGACGATCGCCGCCGTGCAGGGCAAGTGCATCGCCGGTGGACTGATGCTGGCATGGCCGTGCGACATCATCATCGCCGCCGACGATGCCGCCTTTGCCGACCCGACTGTCAGCTTCGGCGTCTGCGGCCACGAATATTTCACGCATGTATGGGAAGTCGGCATCCGCAAGGCCAAGGAGATGCTGTTCACCTCCGATGAGATCAAGGCCGACGACGCGCTACGGCTCGGCATGGTCAATCAGGTGGTGCCGCGCGCAGAACTGATGGATGCGACACTGGCGATGGCCCGCAAGGTGGCCGCGAAATCGCGCTTCGCGCTGAAGCTGACCAAGCTCGCGGTCAATGGCGTGCAGGACGCGCAGGGACGGCAGGTCGCGTTGCGCAATGCCTTCCATTTGCATCAGCTCGCGCATACGCACAATCTGAAGGTCTTCGATATGCTGCTCGATCCGAGCGGCCTTCCCGAGGCGACGCGCAAGGCTTTGGCCGCGCGATTGCAGGCTGCAAAAAGCTGAACCGTCGGCCGCCGGAGCGGGAAGGTAACATCTGCCTTCCCGTCCGATGTCCTAGCGCAATGGATGGAAGCGCCCGATCAGCGTCAGAAGATCGGATTGCCGGTTCGTGTCGGTCTTCTGAAACACGCGCTTCAGATGCGAGCGCGCGGTTTCAAACGAAACGCCCAACAGTTCGGCCACCAGCGGCAGCGGAACTTCGCGCGCCAGGTGAGAGACGAGCAGCGCTTCGGTCTGGGTGAGGCCGAACGTCCTGCGCAGCAAATCCATTGAGGGATTGGCGGACGTCCGTTCGGTATCCGAAACCAGCAGGATCGCTTTGGCCGGCGAAAATACCGCGCTCGCCATCCCCGTGATGCGGACGCCCTCGACGATCAACGGACGTTTCGTGGCGCGGCGCACGACCACGGCAGGCAGGGCCTCAACATCGCCAATTCCCTGTGAGCCACAAAGTTTCGTCACCAATCCCGCAAGATCGCGATTGTCGTCGGCAAGGCTGCACCCGAGCACGCCCTGTGTGAGACTAAGCCCGTCGCCGATGAGTTTTTCGGCCGCAACGTTGGCCTTGATGACGCGCCCGCCGCGGTCCAGCAGAAAGCCTGGACATCCCAGCGACTGATAGGCATCGACCATCCCCGTTGCATTGGCGAACGAAAGATTACGCGAGAGCAGCGCGGCGCGACCGAGATGCGGCGCGAAGCGAACCCAATCGGCCTGTTCCTTTGGCGTGACGAAACCATGCTTGTCGCCCCGTTCGATCACCATGCACCATTCGTCGTCGCCATTCGAGAAGCCAATGCCGGCGCACCAGTTGAAGCCGTATCGGCGAAGGAAATTGTAGTAGTCGGAGCTGGCAAGCTCCTCGCGGCTGGCAAAATCCTGATCGACGAAGATCCCCTTGCGAGATATGGCGGGCAGCCCGCGAACGCGCTCGTCGCGCAGATGCCATCCCTCCCGGAAATAGGCGTCGAGCCCTTCTTCAAGCGATACGGTATGAGGTGTTCCCGGTACCCGCCCCCGGATCTGAAGCAGCACCACGCCGGTCGCGTCGGTATACTGCGAGATGAGTTCCATCGCGTCGTTCCAACGCGACGGATCGATTGCAGCGTCGAGCAGCGATTGTGTGGCTTGATCGAATGAAACGAGAGAACGCGCCATGCGGGTTGTCGGACCGATCGAGGGACCGACAGGATCATCACGACTTCGACTCAAGATTGCAATTGGAACCAGCGTTGCGCGAACATCGATAGTACTCATGCCAGGGCAAAAACCGCTGGCGCAACGGCATCACCGCAATCCGCCGCCCCGGACGCGGGCTTTGACGGCGGAGAAGAATCTCAGCCGAGCGTGCCGGCGTGAACCCACCATTGCGGATGGCTTGATTGCAGCGATTGAGCCGCGGCGTGCGCCGGCGCATCGCCGTCGAACAGCGCGAAGCACGTCGCCCCCGAACCCGACATGCGTGCCAGTCGCGCGCCGACGGAATCGCGCAGGGCCGCCAGCACCTCGCCCACCACCGGCTGAATCTTGATCGCCGGGGCTTCGAGATCGTTGGCGGCATGACCCAGCGCCTTCAGCCAATCCTCCATCGACGATTGTTCGGTCGGCCATTTCCGCGACCGCACGACGTCGGTCACGTCCGTGAGGATCTCGCCTTTCCGCAAGCCAAGCGTGCGGAACACATCCGCCGTCGCGACCGCGACACGTGGATTGACCATTACGCAAGACATTTCCGGCACCCGCACCGCCGACAACTGTTCGCCGATCCCGGTCATCACCGCACTTTGCGAGGCGACGCAAACCGGAACGTCGGCACCGGTCAGGCGCGCCGCTTCCATGATACGCGGATCGTCGAATGCGAGGCCGTTGAGTTGCGCCAGCAGCCGCAGCGCCGCCGCCGCGTCCGCCGAACCGCCACCGATCCCCGCCGCCACCGGCAATTGCTTGTCGAGCCTGAAGGTGCCTGTCTGCAAGTCGGGGACACGCTCAGCCAGCAGACGCGCCGCCTTGAGGACCAGATTGTCCGCGGTCTCGCCGCAATCGCCTCCGCCCGGACCTTCGGTTTCGAGCCGAAGCTCCGGCCCCGCCTCGAGCGTCAGTCGGTCCGCGCAATCGGCGAACACCACCAGACTGGCGAGATCGTGATAGCCATCGGCGCGACGGCCCAGCACGCGCAAGGTCAGGTTGACCTTGGCGCGCGCATTCTCCATCAGCACCGGCACGATCGATCCACCCTTCGATCAGCCACGCTTTCAGCCACCCTTGCCCTCGTCTTTCTTCTTGTCCGCCGATGCGGCAGCGGGCGTTTCCTCGGCCGGCAAGCCGTTCTGGATTTTGGCTTCGATCTTCGGCAGTTCGTCCGGCTCCGGCTTCAGGTCGCGGGCGTGCGCCCACTGGAAGCGCGCTTCCAGCGTGCGACCGACACGCCAATAGGCGTCGCCGAGGTGATCGTTGATCGTCGGGTCTTCCGGCTTCAGATCGATAGCCCGCTCGAGAAGCTTCACCGCTTCCTGATAGTTGCCGATGCGGTAATAGGCCCAGCCGAGCGAATCGACGATGTAGCCGTCGTCCGGCCGCTGATCGACAGCGCGCTTGATCATCTTCATGGCTTCGTCGAGGTGAAGACCGCGATCGATCCACGAATATCCGAGATAGTTGAGAACATGTGGCTGCTCGGGCTTGAGTTCGAGCGCCTTCTTCATGTCGAGTTCGGCCTTGTCCCAGTTCTTGGACCGCTCCTCGCAAATGCCGCGGAAGTAATAATAGACCCAGTTGTTGTTCTCCGCGCCAGTCAACTGATCGATGGCCTTGGTGTAGGTAACCGCGCAGTCCGCGAACTTCTTGCGGCCGCGCTCGATGTTGCCAAGCGCCATGATCGCTTCGACGTCGCTGGGATCATCCTTCGTCACCGCTTGCAGGATCTTGATCGCCTCCTCGCTGCGGTCAGCGGCATCGAGATCGGTTGCCATCTGCACCTGCGCGTTGCGATGGAGCGGAGATTTTTCCGGCACCCGCTCGTAAACCTTGATCGCCATCTGCGGTTTCTTCACCGACTCGTAAAGATCGCCGAGCGACAGCAATGCCAACGCATGATTGGGTTGCAGGTAAAGCGCCAGTTGCAGATAAACCAGCGCGAGGTCCTCACCGCCGCGCCGGGTCAGCGAGGCGCCAATTCCGTAAAGCGCCTCGGCGGCGCCGGCCTGCGGAGAATCGACCAGCGGCGGCAATTTGGCGCCGGCCTTGGTTTCGCGGATCCCCTCGACCACGAGCGGATGCCGGGCGAGCTTCTTGTTGAACGCTTCGTAGATCGCTTCCGCGGCGGGCGCGCCATCCTTGCCGCGCGACAGCCAGCGCGCATAGGCATCCATCACCCGAAGCGCCGTCTCGTCGAGCTTGTAGGCCCGCTCGAGGCGCACGCCGGCTTCCTTCTGGTGACCGGCCAGTTGCATGATCAGGCCGGAGTGCAGGTCCTTGAACACCGGATACCATTCCGGCCCGGTCAGCTTGTCGATGTCGGCAACCGCGCCTCGCGCATTGCCGGCGCCGAATTCCGCCCAGCCGGCCAGCAGCGTGGCAACGAGGTCCGTGATCGGTCCGCGCACCGACTGATTGATGTTGCGGCGCGCGGCTTCGTAACGCTTCAGCTTGAGATCGTGGACGCCGATGACCAGACGCGCCACGCGATTCGACTTGTCGATCTTGAGGACCCGCCCGGCCAGCTTGACGGCTTCATCGATATTGCCGTCCGCCAGCGAGGAGATGAAGGCACGGTCCAGCAGTTCGTTGTTCTTCGGATCCTTGCGCAGCGCTGAGCGATAGAACTCCGCGGCGGCAGAAGCATCGCGTTCGATGCTGGCATGACGGGCGGCGAGATAGCTGCCCGCCACCGTCATGTCACGAAGGTCCTGGCGCGTCGGAAATGTCGCCGACGAATCGGTCGGATGATCGGGCGTCTGCGCCGCCAGCGGTCCCGGCAGCATCAGCGCGGATGCGGCAAGCGCGATCACCGTCAAGCCTTTGAAACGAGAAAACATCACGACCAGCCTAGCTCCCGGAATTTGCTGACGGACCATCTCTTTCGGCGAATACCAAGACTTTCGGCGAACAAGGTCCATCTGACGGCGCGACAATGCAGCGTTTGGCGGTGGATCGCAAGGCGACGGCAGCCCCGGCGGCCGGAACCGCCGATGCCCGTTCGCCCGTCAACGGCTCCCGCCTCGGCTTGTTCCTGCTGGCACCTGCACTGTGGCGGGAGCGTGGCCAGCCGTCAGCCGGTCGAGTTCACGCGTTCGTGTCACATCGCTTCGTAGTTCGGACCACCCCCGCCTTCCGGCGGCACCCAGGTGATATTGCCGTTGGGGTCCTTGATGTCGCAGGTCTTGCAGTGGACGCAGTTCTGGGCGTTGATCTGGAAGCGCGGTCCAGTGCTTTCCTCGACCCATTCGTAGACGCCCGCCGGGCAGTAACGATTGGACGGTCCGGCGAAGACCTCAAGCTCCGACGACTTCTGCAAGGCCATATCCTTGACCTTGAGATGCGCCGGCTGATCTTCCTCGTGATTGGTGTTCGACAGGAACACCGACGAGAGGCGATCGAACGTCAGCTTGCCGTCCGGCTTCGGATAGGCGATCGGCTGATAGTCCTTGGCGGGCTTGAGCGATTTGGCGTCGTTCTTGCCGTGGGACAGCGTGCCGAAGAGCGAGAAGCCGAGCGTGTTGCACCACATATCGAAGCCGCCGAGCGCATTCCCCAGCAGCGTGCCGAATTTCGACCACAGTGGCTTGGCGTTCCGCACCGGATAGAGATCCTTGCCGATCGACGACGAGCGCCAGCCGTTTTCGTACTCGACCAGTTCGTCGTTGGCGCGCCCGGCCTGCAACGCCGCGACCAGATGTTCGGCGGCCTGCATTCCGCTGGCCATCGCGTTGTGAATGCCCTTGATGCGCGGCACGTTGACGAAGCCCGCGGCGCAGCCGACCAGCGCGCCGCCTGGGAAGGTCAGACGCGGAACCGACTGATAGCCGCCCTCGGTGATCGCACGCGATCCGTAGGCGAGACGCTTGGCGCCGGCGAACGTATCCCGGATCATCGGGTGCGTCTTGAAGCGCTGGAATTCCTCGAACGGGTAGAGGTACGGGTTCTCGTAGTTGAGATGCACCACGAAGCCGACCGCCACCAGGTTGTCGTCGTAGTGATAGAGGAACGAGCCGCCGCCGGTGTTGTTGTCGAGCGGCCAGCCGAACGAGTGCTGTACCGTGCCCTTCTTGTGTTTGGCGGGATCGATCTGCCAGATTTCCTTGAGGCCGATGCCGAATTTGCCCGGCTCGCAGTTCCGGTCGAGTGCAAACTTGGCGATCAATTGCTTGGTCAGACTGCCACGCGCGCCTTCGGCGAACAGCGTGTACTTGCCGAGCAGTTCCATGCCGCGCGTGTAGGAATCCTTGTGCGAGCCATCCTTGCCGATGCCCATGTCGCCGGTGGCGATGCCGCGGACTTCGCCGTTATCGCCGTAGATTACTTCGGCGGCGGCGAAGCCGGGATAGATTTCGACGCCAAGCGCCTCGGCCTTCGCACCCAGCCAGCGGCACACCATGCCGAGCGAGGTGATGTAGCAATGATGATTGTTCATCAGCGGCGGCATCAGGAAGTTGGGCAGCTTGATGCCGCCGGTCTTCGTCATCAGGTAGAACTGGTCGTCCTTGACCTGTGTCTTGAGCGGACAATCCGCGTCCTCGCGCCAGTCGGGAAGGAGCTTGTCGAGATTGGTCGGGTCCATCACCGCGCCGGACAGAATATGCGCGCCGACTTCGGATCCTTTCTCGACCACGACGACGGACAGATCGGCGTTGAGTTGCTTGAGGCGGATCGCCGCGCTCAGTCCCGACGGCCCGGCACCGACGATCACGACATCGAATTCCATGGACTCGCGCGGCGGCAGCTCTTCGGTGCTCATGTTCTCACCCCAGACAAACGAGAATACTTCTAAGCCCTCTTGTTTCCGATTTTTTCCGGAAGAACAACCACGGAATGCAGGAAGAATATTTCACCCCTGACGACCGATGTCCTAATATCCCCTGATGAACGCCCGCCCGACACCGACCACCGAACTGCCGCCGACCGTGCGCGATTTGCTGGCGTTTTACCTCGAAGCCGGGGTGGATTGCGCCTTGCTGGAGGAGCCGCCCGACCGGCTGCTCGATCCGGAGAACGTGCCGCAGCCGGCCGCCGTTCCATCGCCGCTCACAAGCCATTCGGCGCCACCCCCTGCCGCGGCGCGCGTGCCGGCGACAGCAACTCCCGCGCCGGACGTCGCCATCGCCTCGGCGCGCGAGGCGGCGCGCACCGCGCCGACGCTCGAGGCCTTGCGTGCCTTGCTGGACACTTTCGACGGCTGCGCGCTGAAGCAGACCGCGACGCGGCTGGTGTTCGCCGACGGCAATCCGCAAGCCCGGATCATGTTCGTCGGCGAAGCGCCGGGCCGCGACGAGGATCTCGAAGGCATCCCGTTCATCGGTCGCTCCGGAAAGTTGCTCGATCTGATGCTGCGCGCCATCGGGCTGGACCGCACCACGGCCTATATCGCCAACGTCATTCCGTGGCGCCCGCCGGGCAACCGCGACCCCTCGCCGCAGGAAACGCAGATTTGCCTGCCGTTCATCAGGCGGCAGATCGAGCTGGTTGATCCCGATGTGCTGGTGTGCCTCGGCAAGCCGTCGTCGCAGGCCGTGCTCGAACTGAAGGACGGCATCATGCGAACCCGCGGGCGCTGGCACAACTACGATACCGGCACGCGCACCATTCGCGCGATGGCTACGTTCCATCCCGCCTATCTGTTGCGCCAGCCGATCTACAAGCGGTTGGCCTGGCAGGATTTGCGCGCGATCGCGAAAGCGCTGAGCGCGACGTAGTTATGGAGTCTTCGGCCGCACGATGGCCCAGCCGATGCGCAGCGGCGCGGCGCGACCGTTCACCAGCCAGTCGAAACTTTGCGGCACTTCGGGAACGAGGCCCGGAAACCGGCCGGCGATATCGGGCGGCGGCGTGCCGGCGGTATCCGACGCGCGCCACACCACCACGCCACCCACGGCGTTGAACTTCTCCGGTGTCAACCAGGGCCCGCGCTCCGGCGCGGTGGCCAGCAGGAGGTGCGGACGCGACGGGCCAAGTCCGATCAGCGCAGCGAGTTGCGGATCGCCCACCACCGCCGGCAGCGGCCGGTTGATGCGACGCTGGAAGCTGTCGCTGAAGAACTGCGCGATGGTGCGGCCCGGCAGCGACGTCGGCAGTTGCGTTCCCGCGATCCAGGGTTGGATGAGTGCCATGACCACCAGGGCCAGCGCCGGGGCCGCGATCGCCGCCGCCCACACCGCGCGCAGCACTTGCTGCCGCCGCAGGTAGATCAGATCGCCGCTCGCCACGACAACCGCGAGACCCGACATCAGGAGCGCGACGCCGGGACCGCCGGCAACGGTATCGAACCTGTAGAGAACCGCGATCACGCTGCCGACGAAGGCTGGCGTCCAGGCGAAGAAGTAGATGAAGCGCCGTGCCAGAGGATCGATCGGCAATCGCCGCCGCACGCCGGGCGCACTGTCACGGCCGCGCATCAGTTTGCGGTGAACGAACCGCGAGTTGAGCACAATGAGTAACGCCATTCCCAGCAACGCCAACAGCAGACCGCCGACCATCCAGCCCCAGTTTCGCGCCAGTTCGCGCGGCTCTGAAACGTCCGGCAAGGCGGGCCATTTCAGGGTACCGGCCCGCGTCAGCCACACTGCGTAGGGCAGGATCAGCACTGCGACCACCAGTACGGCGAACCATGGGTCGAGCGACGCGAAGGCCCGCCGTCCGCGTGCCGTCGCCAGCGCGAAACCGATCACCAGCAGCAAAAGCCATCCGGCGGCGGGCGTGGTCAGCAGCAGCAATCCCGCTTCGATCGATAGCGCGAACCATGATTGATGATGCCGCTGGCCGATGACACGCCAGGCATGAAACAGGATGAGCGCCCAGAGCGGGCATGCCAGCACGGCGGGGCCGAATTCGACATTGGCCGCGCCGAACGCCGTCGCGGTCACCGTCAGCAGCACCGCCAGCGCGGCGTGAGGGCCGCCGACGGTTGCGCGCGCCAGCGCATAAACCGCCGCGAAGGTCACCACGAAACAGAGTTGGGACAGAAGATAAACGCCGAACATATGCCCGCCGGCGAGCCGAAAGGCGGCGTCGGCGAGCCAGAACGCCAGCGGCGGACCGAGATCGGTCCCAACCTGATACTCGCGGCCGAATGCCAGCAGGCTGGCGAGGTCGCCCGGCGGACTGCGATAGATCAGCAACGGCACCAGCAGCCACAACGCGGCCTGGGCCAGCACGGCGAGCCACATCACCAGACGCGGCCGGGCGCGGATCAGTTCGACGATGAGGGACGAAAACCGCATGAACCTCTGCCACATTCGCGCTTGCCGTCATTGGCGCGATGGCAGCATTCGAGGCGCCGCGGGCCCGACAAGAGAGCGGTAGTGATAATGCCCCGCGGCAAACGGGGCAACCGCCTCAGCCGGCCGCGGCTTCGATCGTGACAACCGTCTGTTCGACCTGCAAATCGGCGTGGCCGACGACGGTCCGTTGCAATTCCGCTGCTGCCATCACCGGCGCGAAAAACCGCCGATGATGCACGCTGGGACCGAGCCGCCGCAGCGCTTCCAGATGCGCCGGCACACCGTAGCCCTTGTGATCCTCGAAACCGTAGCCCGGGCAATCCTGCGCCAACCGACACATCAGGCGATCGCGCGACACCTTGGCGACGATCGAGGCGGCCGCGATCGACAGCACGAGCCCGTCCCCGCCGATCACCGCCTCGCAATCGCAGGACGTATCGATGCGGTCGCGGCCGTCGACGAACACATGCCGCGGCGTCTCCGGAAGCGCCTGCACGGCGCGCGCCAGCGCCCACAGCGACGCGCGCAGGATATTGTCGCGATCGATCCGCGCCGGCGAAGCGAAGGTCACGGCGCAGGACGCCGTGGCGCAGATCCGCTCGAACAATTCCTCGCGCCGAGCAGCTGTCAGCCGTTTGGAATCGTCGAGCCCCTTGGGAATGCGCTTCGGATCGAGTACCACGGCGGCCGCCACCACCGGCCCGGCCAATGGCCCACGACCGGCCTCGTCGCATCCCGCCACCGGCCAAATGCCGCGCTTGATCAAGGCCCGCTCGCGCGAGAACGTCGGCGCGGCGGGGCCGTCCGGACTCTTCTTCGGCTTGATACCGGCTTGGGTCGCGCGAATCATGGGGCGATGGTGCGCATCCGACGTGCGCCGCGCAACCGGGAACCGGTCGATGTACCCGCTATTCCATGGAACCCGGACCGTGCACCGGATTGTCGCATCGTCGTGCGAGGACTACCGAACAGCGCCCATCAAAGCGGGCAATAGAGGAGCGATCATGAACGCCTGGGGACTTCTTGCCGTCAGCATCGTCGCCGAGGTGACTGCGACCACCCAGCTCACCAAATCCGAGGGCTTCAACAGGCCGGTCTACGGCCTGCTCTCCCTCGCCATCTTCGCCGGCTGCTTCTGGGCATTGTCGCAGGTATTGACCCGTATTCCGGTCGGCGTCACCTACGCCATCTGGTCCGGCGCCGGCGTCGTCCTGATCTCGCTGATCGGCGCCTTGTTCCTGCGCCAGTCGCTCAGCACCGTACAGATGCTGTTCATCGCGCTGATCGTGGTCGGCGCCATCGGCCTCAACCTGACAACCAAGGTCGCGCACTGAGCGCCCGCACCGGCCATTTCGACGGAGAGCCGTCAGAACAGACTCAATTGCTGTCCGTGACGCGGCGGGCGCGCGAAATGGTCGGTGGTCAATTTCGAACGCCGCTTGTTGAGACCGAGTTTCTCGCAAGCCATTTCAAAGCGACGGCCGATCATCCAGGCCATCGGGCCAGTGCCCTTCATCCGCGTGCCCCATTGCGAGTCGTAGTCGCGGCCGCCCCGCATCTCGCGGATCAGCGTGAAGACGTGGCGATAGCGATCCGGATAGTTCGCCATCAGCCATTCCCGGAACAGGTCCCGCACTTCCAGCGGCAAACGCAGCAGCACGTAGCTCGCTTCCCTGACGCCGGCGTGGGCGGCGGAATCGAGAATGCGCTCGATCTCGGAGTCGTTCAACGCCGGGATCACCGGCGCGACCATCACCGTGGTCGGAATGCCTGCGGCCGACAACTGCCGCAGCGCCTCGAGCCGCTTCGGTGGCGTCGACGCGCGAGGCTCCATGGTGCGCGCCAGTTTCGGATCGAGCGACGTCACCGACAGCGCCACCTTGACCAGATTGCGCGACGCCATCCGCGACAGGATATCGATATCACGCGTGACCAGCGCCGACTTGGTGACGATGCCGACCGGGTGTCCGGTGCGCTCCAGCACTTCCAGAATGCCGCGCATGATCTTGTGTTCGCGCTCGATCGGCTGATAGGGATCTGTATTGGTGCCGATGGCGATCGTCTTCGGCTCGTAACCGGCGGCCGCCAGTTCCTTCTCCAGCAACGCCGGCGCGTCGGGCTTTGCGAGCAGTTTGGACTCGAAATCCAGCCCCGGCGACATCCCGAGATAGGCATGGGTCGGTCGCGCGAAACAATAAATGCAGCCGTGCTCGCACCCGCGATAAGGATTGATCGAGCGATCGAAGCCGATATCCGGCGACTCGTTGCGGGTGATGACCTTCCGCGACGTGTCCAGCGCCACGGTCGTCTTGAAGGGCGGCAGTTCATCCAGACTTTGCCAGCCGTCGTCGAAGGCCACGCGTGCCTCCGCCTCGAAACGTCCGCTGGCATTCGACTGCGCGCCGCGCCCGCGCCTCCGCTCGCGGTCAATCGCAATGGCGATCTCGGAAAAGGAGAGAGACGCACCCGCCGGCCCGTTGGGGGCCGGGACTGGGGGGACCGAGGCTGGGGAGGCCGGCGGGTGCCTGAGGACGCTGGACGCTTTGCTCATGATTTGAATCTTAGCACGTCAATAGAACATATCAAGAACATTCGCGAACAAGTCGTGCTGTGGATAACTTTCGAGCTTTCGCACGGCCCCCCCCCCACTTTCGCTGCCGCAAAAAATGTTAGAAGGCGAACGGTAAGATTTCCGGGAGTGCGACAACCGATGCCGATGCTCAGCGTCATCATCCCGACCGAGGGTAAGGAATCCCCGGTGGTGGCGACCCTCGCCGCGCTGGTGCCGGGCGTGACCGCCGGCCTGATTCAGGACGTCGTCCTGGTGGATCGGGGCGAAACCGATACCATCGAACGGGTCGCGGAGGTCGCTGGCTGCAGCTATCGCGTCTGCAAGGGCTCACGCACGGACGCGGTTGCCGCCGGCGTGAAAGAGGCGCGCGCGTCGTGGCTGATGTTCCTGCACCCGGGCACGGTGCCGGACCTTAGCTGGATCGACGAAACCGCACAGTTCATCGACCGGATGACAAACGCCCCGACCCCTCGCGCCGCGATCCTGCGCTACGCCCGCTCGCCCTATGCCGACCAGGGATGGAAGGCAAAGGCGGCGCAACTGTTGCGCCTGCTTTCGGGCCCCTCCCCGGATCAAGGCCTCGTCATCGCGCGACGGCATTTCGAGGCGCTCGGCGGTTATCCGGCCGGACGGCGCGACGCGGAACGGTCGTTGCTGCGCAAGCTCGGCAGCGCGCGGTTGATGCTGCGCAGTCGTATCATGGTCCCGGAATAACGCTCCGCTGCAGCATCGGCTACGCCGCTCCTTTCGGTGCGGGCGGCATGGCGTGCTCGTACCCTTTCGCGACCTCCGCCTTCAGGACGCTCCAGATGTCGCGATGAAGCGCATGAAATTCCTTGTCGAGGCGAATCTCGAAAATGTCGCGCGGGCGCGGCAGTACAACCTGCCAATCGCCGATAATGCGCGAGCCCGGGCCCGCCGACATAATGACGACGCGATCCGCAAGCGCAATCGCCTCTTCGAGATCGTGCGTGACGAACAGCACCGCCTTGCGATCGGCGGTCCAGAGATCGAGCAGCAGATTGCCCATGATTTGCCGGGTCTGCGCGTCGAGCGGACCGAACGGCTCGTCCATCAACAGAATCTTCGGATCGCGGATCAGGACCTGGGCGAGGCCGACCCGCTTGCGCTGGCCGCCGGAAAGCATGTGCGGATAGCGGTTGCCGAACGCGCCGAGTCCGACGGCGTTGAGCCAACCCTCGGCGCGATTGCGGGCCTCGGCTTGCGGGGCGCCGGCGACCTCCAGTCCGATCGCGACATTTTCCAACGCGGTCTTCCATGGAAACAGCGCATCGGCCTGAAACAAGTAACCGGCCTGTCGATTGAGCGTCGTCAACGGCGCGCCGAAAATCCGCACCGTTCCAGAGGCCGGCGCCAACAGGCCTGCCGTGAGGTTGAGCAAGGTGGATTTGCCGCAGCCGGTCGGTCCGACGATTGCGATGAACTCGCCGTCGCGCACGGCGAGGCTGGCGCGCTCGACCGCCGTATAGACTCGCGCGTCGGCAAGCCGGAAGGCAACGCTGGCCTCATCGAGTTCGATTGCGGATGCCGTAGCGCCTGCCGTCTGCACTGAATGTCCCTTGCCGTTAACGCTCCCATTAAATCCGGTTCCAGCCGGGAATCCAATGGCTGGTGCGGCCGGCGGAATGTCGCTTGCTTGGTACGGCATCGTCGCTGTGATACTGCAAATCCAGCATGAGCGTCTCATCGCCCTTGATCTCGTTCGAGCATGTCCGCAAGCATTTCGATGGTGGCGGCGGTGCACCGCCGGTGCTGGCGGTGAACGATGCCTCCCTGGCGATTGCATCCGGCGAATTTCTCGCCATCGTCGGCGCGTCGGGCTCGGGCAAGACCACGCTGCTGCGTCTCGCCAACGGGCTGATCGCACCCGATAGCGGCCGCATCACTGTTGATGGCGCGGACATCGCAAACCTTGATCCGATTGCGTTGCGGCGAAGCATCGGGACGGTGTTTCAGAGCGGCGGCCTGTTTCCGCATATGAGCGTCGCGGACAACATCGGCATCACGCCGCGATTGCTGGGATGGCCGAGCGCAAGGATCGCCGCGCGCGTCGATGACCTGATGGCGCTGGTGCGGCTCGATCCCGCCAGCTATCGCGATCGCCTGCCGAACCAATTGTCCGGCGGCCAACGCCAGCGCGTCAGCGTCGCCCGCGCGCTCGCCGCCCATCCGCGGATCGTCCTGATGGACGAACCGTTCGGCGCGCTCGATCCCCTGACGCGCGACGCGCTCGGCGAGAATTATCGCGACCTGCATCGCGAACTCGGCCTGACGACGCTGATGATCACCCACGATATGGCGGAAGCCGTGCTGCTGGCCGATCGCATCGCAGTGATGCGCGAAGGACGGATCATTGCGCAGGGCACGCCCGCCGAACTCGCGCGAATCGACGACGCCGATGTCGACGCGTTGCTGCAAACGCCGCGGCGTCAGGCCGAACGGTTGCAGACCCTCCTGCCGCGAGCTTCGGCCTCATGAACCTGTGGTCCGATCCGCGCTGGGGCGACGCGCTGGCGCATCTGCCTGACTATCTCGGCAATCACGTGCGCGTCAGTCTCGCGGCGTTGGCACTCGGCCTGCTGGTCAGCCTGCCGCTGGCGATCCTGGCGCGACATCGCCCCCGTCTGAGCGGCGCGCTGCTGGGCTTCGCCAGCATCGTGCAGACGGTGCCGGGTCTGGCGCTGCTGGCCCTGTTCTATCCGCTGCTGCTGGCAATCGCGGCCGTGAGCGCGCAATGGCTCGGTTTCGGCTTTTCGGCGTTCGGCTTCCTGCCCGCGATGCTGGCGCTGGCGCTGTATTCGATGTTGCCGGTGCTGCGCAACACCCTCACCGGCCTGCAGGGGATCGATCCCGCGATCCTCGAAGCCGCGAAAGCCGTCGGCATGACGCCGCGACAGTCGCTGCGGATGGTCGAACTGCCGCTGGCGCTTCCGGTCATCATGGCCGGCATCCGAACCGCCGCGGTCTGGGTGATCGGCACCGCGACGCTGTCGACGCCGATCGGCCAGACCAGCCTCGGCAACTACATCTTTGCCGGATTGCAGACCCAGAACTGGGTGCTCGTGCTGTTCGGCTGCGCGGCGGCGGCGCTGCTGGCGATTGTCGTCGATCAGGTGCTGGCGCTGATCGAAACCGGCGCGCGAAGGCGCAGCCGTCTTCGCGTGGCAATGGGCGCGATCGGCATCGTGCTGCTGATCGCGGCCGCATTGATGCCATCGCTGTCGCGGGCGCGGTCAGGCTACGTGATCGGTGCGAAGACCTTCACCGAGCAATATATCCTCGCGGCGCTGCTGACGCAGCGGCTGCAGGCGGCGGGCCTTCCCGCGAAGACGCGCGCGGGTCTTGGCTCCAGCGTCATTTTCAATGCGCTCGAAAGCGGCGATATCGACGCGTACGTCGATTACTCGGGCACGCTATGGGCGAATCAGTTGCATCGCACCGACATCAAGCCGCGCGACGAGTTGGTTGCCGATCTGAAAGCCAGGCTGTCAAGGCAGCACGTCACGCTGCTTGGCCAACTCGGCTTCGAGAATGCCTATGCCCTGGTGATGCCTCGCGCGCGCGCCAAGGCGCTCGGCATTCGCTCGATCGCCGATCTCGTCGCCCATGCCGGCGAGATGTCGGTCGCGGGCGACTACGAGATCTTCTCGCGTCCGGAGTGGGCAGCCCTGACGCAGGCTTATGGGCTGCGCTTTCGCGCGCAACGCCAGATGCAGCCCGATTTCATGTATGCGGCTGTCGCTGCCGGAGAGGTGGACGTCATTGCCGGCTACACCAGCGACGGCCTGATCGCCAAATACGACCTGGTTGTGCTGGACGATCCCAGGCACGCCATTCCGCCTTACGATGCGGTCGTACTGCTGTCACCGGAGCGCGAGCACGACGCAGCGCTGCGCTCCGCGCTTGCACCGTTGCTCGGCAAGATCGATATCGCCACGATGCGCGAGGCCAATCTGCGCGCCAGCGGCAGCCAGTCGGCGTCCGACGTCGCAAAATGGCTGTGGGAGAAGATCGCTACAAAGAATGCTGCCCGTTAAAGCTCGTTATTGCGAGCGAAGCGAAGCAATCCAGTCTTCCTCAAACGTCTGGATTGCTTCGTCGCTGCGCTCTTCGCAATGACGGAAGGAGGAGTACGCCGTTGATGCGCGGCGCTCCTTAGCCGCCCGGTCCCTTCAACAAATCTTCCAACTCCAGCGCGCGGTGCGCCGTGGCGCTGCGCATGCATTCCGCAAACTCCAACCGCCGGATGGTGCCCCCGCCCGCGCCGTAGTAGCGGCAGTTGGCATTGCGGAACTGGACCCAGAGCCGTTGTGCGATCCGCATTTTGTAGGCGTTGCGATTGCCCTTGATCAGCTTCTGATACGCCGCATTCAACCGTTGATCCCAAGCCTTGGTCAGCCGTCCCACGCATTGCTCGATATCGACGGTCGAGCCTTTGGCACAGGTTTGATACTCGGCGCTGTAGCGCGCGTCGTCGGCGGCGCGTGCCGGGAAGGCACCGGCCACAACACCGGCCACGACACACATTCCCACCGTTCGCCCGCACCGCATCGCACGCTCCGACTGATTGACGCTACAGCTTCTCAAAAAGAAAACGCGCGGGTCAAGCCCGCGCGATTCCGATTTCGGCTATCGATCAAGTCTCAGTTCCTGGTCTTGTCGACCAGCACGCCTTTCTTGACGATCGGGATCGTGCCTGCACGATCCCGCACGAAAGAACTTGGATCAAACCTCAGTTCTTCGTTTTATCAACGAGGGCGCCCTTCTTGATCCACGGCATCATGTCGCGCAGCTTGGCCCCGACCTGCTCGATCGGGTGTTCGGCGAGACGCGCGCGGGTCGCCTTGAACGAGGTCTGGTTGACCTTATTCTCAAGCATCCAGTCGCGGGTGAACTTGCCACCCTGAATATCAGCGAGCACACGCTTCATCTCAGCCTTGGTATCGGCGGTGATGATGCGCGGACCGGTGACGTATTCGCCATACTCCGCAGTGTTGGAGATCGAGTAGTTCATGTTGGCGATGCCGCCTTCATAGATCAGGTCGACGATCAGCTTCACTTCGTGCAGACACTCGAAGTAGGCCATTTCCGGCGCGTAGCCGGCTTCCACCAGCGTCTCGTAACCGGCCTTGATCAGTTCGACCAGACCGCCGCACAGCACCACCTGCTCGCCGAACAGGTCGGTCTCGCATTCTTCCTTGAACGTGGTCTCGATGATGCCGGCGCGGCCACCGCCGATCGCCGACGCATAGGACAGGCCGAGGTCATGCGCGTTGCCGGACGAGTCCTGGGCAATCGCGATCAGGGACGGCACGCCGCCGCCGCGCTGATACTCGGAGCGCACGGTGTGGCCGGGGCCCTTCGGCGCGACCATCAGCACGTCGAGGTCGGCGCGCGGCTCGATCAGGTTGAAGTGGACGTTGAGGCCGTGAGCGAACAGCAGCGCGGCGCCCTTCTTCATGTTGGCGTGGAGGTGATCGCGATAGATGTCGCCCTGCAATTCGTCGGGGGTCAGCATCATCATGACGTCGGCCCACTTCGCGGCTTCCGCCACCTCGAACACCTTGAAGCCGGCGGCTTCCGCCTTCTTCGCCGAGGCCGAACCCTTGCGCAGCGCGATCGCCACTTCCTTGACGCCGGAATCCTTCAGGTTCAGCGCGTGGGCGTGGCCCTGGCTGCCGTAACCGACGATGCAGACCTTCTTGCCCTTGATCAGGTTCAGGTCGGCGTCACGATCGTAGTAAACACGCATGGTCGTTCCTCTGTGTCAGGCGGGCACGATTGCCCGGATGGATGGATTTTCGGGTAAATGCGAGCCTCCGCAGCGCCAGCGGCAGCGGCCCGGCTGAAAATTCCGCCGTTCTCTAAAGCATTTTGCCGCAAAGGGGAAACCGGTTTTCCGCATGGCCTGGCCTCGTTTCAGCCTTCCGCCAGCACGGGATAGAGCGAGGCGAGCAGCAGCGCCGCCATCGACCAGTTGATCGCCCGCACGCGCCAAGGCGATTTCACCAGCGGTTGCAGCCATCTGCCGAACAGCGCCCAGGTCAGCGACGACAGGAAACCGAAGACCAGAAAGATGCTAGCCTGCGTCAGAATGTTCCACGGGTAGGTCGCCATTGCGGCATAGGCCGTGATGGTGCCGATAATCATCACCCAGCCTTTGACATTGACCCACTGAAATGCGGCCGCGCCGAGAAACGTCATCGGCTTTCGCCGGTCGGCATCGCCCGGCTCCGGCGCCCCCGACAGCCCGATCGCGAGCGCGAGATAGACCAGATAGGCCGCGCCCGCGTATTTCAGGACGGTCTGGAGCACCGGGTAGGTCACGAAGATCGCGCCGAAGCCGAGCCCGGCAGCGGCGACCATCACCGCAAAGCCGATCGTCACGCCGGCCACATGCGGCAGCGTGCGCCGAACGCCGAAGGCGAGCCCCGACGACAGCAGCATGACGTTGTTCGGCCCGGGCGTGAACAGCGTCACGATGGCGAACACCACAAAAGCCAGCAGCAATTGCTCGGACATCGCGCCCATGACCTGCTACCCCGCCCCGACCTGCGCCGGTGGCCGCCGCGACAGCAGCATCACCGCGATCCCGAACATCACCGTGAGCATTCCGGCGAGGCGGAGGAATCCGAACTTCTCGTGAAACACGACCGCCGAAGACGCCGCACCGACGAACGGCACCAGCAATGCGAACGGCGTCACCTGCGCCGCCGTATAGGTTCGCAGCAGCCTTCCCCACAACCAGTAACCGAAACTGGTGGTGACCACGCCGATGACCAGCATACTCACGACGCCGGTGAGCGACATGTGCGTGAGATCGTGCCAGATCGCCTGCGGTCCGTCGACCGCCAGAGCGAGTGCGAACAACGGCAACGGCGGGATCAGATAGAGCCACGCGAAGAGATCGAACATCGGCACATCGGGCGCAAGGCGCAGCAACAGGTTGCCGATCGCGAAACTCACCGGCGAAATCATCAGCACCGCGAAAGCGCCGACCGAGAAGTCGAAGCCGACAGTCCCGCAGATCATCAGCAGTCCGATCGTGGCAATGCTGATTCCCAAGATCTGGATCGAAGTCGGCCGTTCACGGAACGCGATGGCGGCAAAGGCGATGGTGAACAGCGCCTGGCTTTGCACGATCACGCTGGTGAGGCCGACCGGCACGCCCCGCGCGATGCCGTAGGACTGCGCCAGGAACTGAAACAGAAACAAGGTCAGGCTGATGACGATCAGAACCGGCCACGACACCTTCGGCTTACGGATGAACAGGCATGGCGCCGCCGCGATGGCGAAGCGAACCGCTGTCATCATGGACGGCGAAAGTTCGTCGAGCGCCAAACGGCTGGCGATAAACCCAAGCCCCCAGATCACGGCCACAAGAACGGCGCAGAAGATATCGACCGGCTTCATGATGCGAGATCGCGGCTCACATTCCCTTGGGTCCGCGCGAGATGGCGGCGACGCCGGTGCGCGACACCTCGACCAGACCGATCGGCCGCATCAGATCGACGAACTGGTTGATCTTGGAAGTGCTGCCAGTGATCTCGAACACGAAGCTCTCGTTGGTGGCGTCCACCACACGCGCGCGGAAAACTTCCGCGAGCCGCATCGCCTCGATGCGCTGGTCGCCGGAGCCCTTCACCTTGACCATGGCCAGTTCGCGCTCGATGGAACGGCCGGTCATCGTCATGTCGACGACCTGATAGACCGGGATCATGCGATCGAGCTGATGCTTGATCTGGGTGATCACCATCGGCGTGCCGGTGGTGACGATGGTGATGCGCGAGACGTGCTTCTGGCTCTCGGTCTCAGAGACCGTGAGACTTTCGATGTTGTAGCCGCGGCCCGAGAACAGGCCGATGACCCGTGCGAGAACGCCCGGCTCGTTGGCGACCAGCACCGACAGGGTGTGGGTCTCGTTCGGGTCGTGGCGTTCTTCCATGAAGTATGCGGAGGCAGGCTGGTTCATTGCAATCATCTCGCGTTAGCTTGTCGTTTGGCACAGCGCACTCCCTCTCTCCGTCCAGACGGGAAAAGGGTCGGGGTGAAGGGCTCGTCATATCGCACGGCCCCCTCACCCGGATTTCGCGCTTCGCTTGAAATCCGACCTCTCCCCGCAAGCGGGGAGAGGTGAAAAGATTCACACCAGCGCCTTGCCGCCGGCGAACGCCTTGGCGGTGGCGTCGTCATTGGCTTCGGCCGGCAACAGCATTTCGTTATGCGCCTTGCCGGACGGGATCATCGGGAAGCAGTTCTCCAGCGCCGCGACGCGGCAATCGAACAGCACCGGCTTCCTCACCTTGATCATCTCGTGCAGCGCACCGTCGAGATCGCCCGGCTTGATCACCTGCATCCCGACGCCGCCATAGGCTTCGGCCAGTTTCACGAAGTCCGGCATCGCTTCGGTATAGGAATGCGACAGCCGGTTGCCATGGAGTAACTGCTGCCACTGACGGACCATGCCCATGTACTGGTTGTTGAGGATGAATATCTTGATCGGCAGTTCGTACTGCACGGCGCACGCCATTTCCTGCATGGTCATCTGCACCGAGGCGTCGCCGGCGATGTCAACGACGAGGCTATCGCGATGCGCCACCTGCACGCCAAGCGCTGCCGGCAGGCCGTAGCCCATGGTGCCCAGCCCGCCCGAGGTCATCCAGCGGTGCGGCTCCTCGAAGCCGAAAAACTGCGCCGCCCACATCTGATGTTGGCCGACTTCGGTGGTGATGTAGGTATCGTGGCCACGCGTCGCCTCGAAAAGCCGCTGGATCGCGTATTGCGGCAGGATCACGTCGTCGCTCTTCTTGTAGGCCAGCGAGTTGCGCGCGCGCCAGCGGCCGATCTCGAACCACCACGGATCGATCTTCGGCTTCTTGCCTTCGGCCTTGAAGGCTTTCAGGAGGTCTTCCATCACGCTGCCCGCATCGCCGATGATCGGCACGTCGACGCGGATGTTCTTGTTGATCGAAGACGGATCGATATCGATGTGGATTTTCTTCGAGCCCGGCGAGAACGCGTCGGTGCGTCCGGTGATGCGGTCGTCGAAGCGCGCGCCGATGCACAGCATGACGTCGCAATCGTGCATCGCCATGTTGGCCTCGTAGGTACCGTGCATTCCCAGCATTCCGAGCCAGTTCTTGCCGGACGCCGGATAGGCCCCGAGACCCATCAGGGTCGAGGTGATCGGAAAGCCGGTGGCCTCCACCAGCGCGCGCAGCGTCTGCGTGGCGTTGCCGCCGGCATTGATGACGCCGCCGCCGGTGTAGATCACCGGACGCTTGGCATTGGCCATCAGGGCGACAGCCTTGCGGATCTGGTTGGGATCGCCCTTGGTCTGCGGCTTGTAGGAGACATGCACGTCGGACTTGCGCGGCGGCGTGTAGGTGCCGGTCGCGAACTGCACGTCCTTCGGCACGTCGACGACAACCGGACCCGGACGGCCGGAGGTCGCGACGTAAAATGCCTCGTGCAGCACCTTCGGCAAATCCTTGATGTCGCGCACCAGCCAGTTGTGCTTGGTGCAGGGCCGCGTGATGCCGACGGTGTCGCACTCCTGGAACGCGTCGTTGCCGATCAGATGCGTCGGCACCTGACCGGTGATGCACACCAGCGGGATCGAATCCATCAGCGCATCGGCGAGCGGCGTCACCATATTGGTGGCGCCGGGGCCGGAGGTCACCAGCACCACGCCCGGCTTGCCGGTCGAGCGCGCGTAGCCTTCAGCGGCGTGGCCCGCGCCCTGCTCGTGCCGCACCAGAATGTGCTCGACATCGCCCTGCTGGAAAATCTCGTCATAGATCGGAAGGACCGCGCCGCCGGGATAGCCGAAGATGTGTTTGACGCCGTGATCGACCAGCGCGCGGACGATCATCGCCGCCCCTGTCATCTGGTTGGCATCGTGGCTCTTGCTGTCGCTCATTGCTCTCTCCGGATGCGCCGGCTGGCGCGGCTTGAAGTCGGAAGTCCAGTTTCGAGAAGTCCAAAATAAAAAAGGGCCCAAGAGGCCCTGCACACACCGCCCGAATTCGGGGTGACGTCAGCCACCCCCGGCGGTGTGCCAGGGTACGACGATGATAAGGAGGCTGGTAATTTTGTTGCGCATGACTCGCCGTAACTTCCCAAAGGTTGCGCGGTTATAGAGGCCCGAAATCCACAGGTCAACACCGCGACGGGCCAAAACTACGCCTCGTGGTCCGGTTCCGCTAGGCCAAAATTGCGCGGGTCGCCCATGCGGCGGCATCCTTCGGGGCGACCCACGCGAACTCCGGAAGCTGGTGCCGGAACCAGGTGAACTGCCGCTTGGCGTAGCGGCGGGTGTCGAGTTGGCCGATTGCGGCTGCCTCCCCCAGCGACAGTTCGCCCACGAGATGGCGGATCAGCGCCGGAACGCCATGGGCCTTCATCGCTGGCAGCAACGGATCGAGATGCCTTGCCGCCAGCCGCCGCACCTCCTCCAGCGCGCCGCTCTGCAGCATCGTCTCGAAGCGCGCGTCGATCCGCGCATAAAGCGCCTCGCGTTCCGGGGCGAGAAAGATCGCCGTGACCCGATCCGGCGGCAGCAACGGCGGCAACCCGTCGCGGTGCCAGTCGATCAGCGAACGGCCGGTGGACTCGATCACCTCAAGCGCGCGGGCGATCCGGCTGCGGTCACGCGGCTTCAGCCGTTCCGCCGCGACGGGATCACGCTGTCGCAGCGCCTCGTGCAACGCTTCGGGACCGTCGCGCTCGAGCCGCGCCCGCACCGCTTCGCGCACCGCGTGCGGAATAGCCGGCACCGCCGACAATCCGCGCGTCAGCGCCTTGAAGTAAAGCCCGGAGCCGCCGACGAAGATCGGCAGGCGCCCTTCGGCCCGCGCCTCCGCGAGCACGCGCTCCGCCTCGGCCACCCACATGCCGGCCGAGCAATTCACGGCGGCATCGACATGACCGTAGAGCCGATGCGGAGCTTGCGCCTCCTCCTCGGGCGTCGGCCGCGCGGTGATGACGCGCAGGTCGCGATAGACCTGCATGGAATCGGTATTGATGACCACGCCGCCATGCGTCCGCGCCAGTTCGAGCGCCAGCGCCGACTTGCCGCTCGCGGTGGGCCCTGCGATAAGCACGGCCTTGGTACTCATTATCCGCGAATCCCCGATGTCCCTCGTCGCCACGCTCATCTGTAATCCCGCCAACCCGGCCCTCGATTCCACCATCGTGGAGGGCGCGCGCGCCATCCTGCCTTCGCCCGGCGCAGCGCACTGGCTGTTCGACGAGGTGGCGGTCGATATCCCGTTCACGGGATCCGAGGACATCAACGCCATCGCCGACCGACTGCGCGAGGCGCGCGGCGATCTGCCGATCGACGTTGTCGTGCAGCCTCAGGCCAACCGGCGCAAGAAGCTTTTTCTCGCCGACATGGATTCGACCATGATCGGCCAGGAGTGCATCGACGAACTGGCCGACTTCGCAGGCCTGAAAGCGCATGTCGCGGCCATCACCGAACGCGCCATGCGCGGCGAGATCGCGTTCGAACCGGCGCTGCGCGAGCGTGTCGCGCTGCTCAAGGGCCTGCCGCTGAGCGTGACCGACGAGGTGCTGAAGGAGCGCATCACGCTGACGCCGGGCGGACGCGAACTGGTCGGCACCATGCGCGCCAATGGCGCTTACACCTGTCTGGTATCCGGCGGCTTCACCGCCTTCACCGGCAAGGTGGCGGAGATGATCGGCTTTCAGGAGAACCGCGCCAACACGCTGCTGGCCGAGGACGGCAAACTGACCGGCACCGTGGCCGAACCTATCCTGGGCCGCGAAGCCAAACTGGCGACGCTGCGCGAACTGCGCGAAGCATTCGACATGGACAGCATCGACACGCTGGCGGTCGGCGACGGCGCCAACGATCTCGGCATGATCCAGGACGCCGGCCTCGGCGTCGCCTATCACGCCAAGCCGACGGTTGCTGCCGCCGCGCACGCGCGGATCGATCATGGCGATCTCACCGCGCTGCTTTACGCGCAGGGATACAAGCGCACCGAGTTCGCAAGCGTCTAGCGCATGGCCGACAGCGGGGTCACCATCTATCACAATCCGAAGTGCAGCAACTCACGCGGCACGCTCGACCTGATCCGCGCCGCAGGCATCGCACCGACGATTGTCGAATATCTGGCGACGCCGCCGGCTCGCGCCGAACTCGCAGACCTGCTGCAACGCGCCGGGCTCTCGCCGCGACAGGCCATCCGCGCCAAGGAAACGCTCTATCGCGAATTGAATCTCGCCGCTGCCGACGACGATGCCCTGCTCGACGCGATGGTCGCGCATCCGGTGCTGATCGAACGCCCGCTCGTCGTCACGCCGAAGGGTGTGCGACTCTGCCGCCCGCCGGAACGGGTACTGGACCTGCTGCCCCGGCAATTCGGAACGAATTGAAATTCGTCATTGCGAGCGAGGCGAAGCAATCCAGTTCTTGCTGCGTAAGCCTTCTGGATTGCTTCGTTGGTTTGCTCCTCGCAATGACGAGAAGAAGGTCGGAGCAACTATTTCAGGCTCACCGCGACAAAGCGCAGTTCGCCATCGCCGTTCGACACCAGCAGCAACACCGACTTCTTGCCGTCCTTCTTCAACTGATCGACGCGCTTCTTGACGTCGGCGGCGTTGGCGACCGCCTCCTGCGCGACCTCGACGATCACGTCGCCGGCGCTGAGCCGTTTCTCGGCGGCGTCGGATCCATCATCGACGCCGGTGACGACCACCCCCTTCACCGTGTCCTTGATCTTGTAGCGACCGCGCAAATCCTTGCTGATGTTCGCAAGATCGAGACCGAGCGCCTTTTGGGTCGGGGTTTTCTCGACGGTATCGCCGCCCGACTTGTTTGAGACGCGAACCGGCGTCGGCGTATCGTCGAGACGGCCGATCGTCACATGCTTGGTTTGCTCGGCACCCTTACGGATGATGAGCACATCCACCGCCTTGCCGGTCGGCGTATCGGCCACCACGCGCGACAGATCCTTCGGCTCCTTGATGTCCTTGCCGTCGAATTTGACGATCACGTCGCCCGGCTCGATGCCGGCCGGCTTGGCCGGTCCCTTGTCGTCGATTCCCGCGACCAGTGCGCCGCGCGCCGGTTTGATGCTGAGGCTTTCGGCGATTTCGTCGGTGACCTGCTGGATGCGCACGCCGAGCCAGCCGCGTCGCACTTCCTTGAACTCGCGCAACTGATCGATCACGCGCGAAACCGTCTTGGACGGCACGGCGAAGCCGATGCCGATCGAGCCTCCCGACGGCGAGATGATCGCGGTGTTCACGCCGACCACTTCGCCGTTGAGATTGAACAGCGGACCGCCCGAGTTGCCGCGATTGATCGCCGCGTCGGTCTGGATGTAGCTGTCGTAGGGACCAGAATTGATATCGCGATTGCGCGCCGAAACGATACCAGCCGTCACGGTGCCGCCGAGGCTGAACGGATTGCCGATCGCGATCACCCATTCGCCGAGCCGCAGCGCGTCGGAGTCGCCGAACTTCACCGCGGTGAGCGGTTTGTCCGATTTGAACTTGAGCAACGCCAGATCCGTCTTCTTGTCGACGCCGACCAGTTCCGCCCGCGCCTTGGTGCCGTCGTTGAGGATGACGTTGATCTCGTCCGCGTCGGCGATGACGTGGTTGTTGGTCACGACATAACCGTCGGTGCTGATGATGAAGCCGGAGCCGAGCGAATTGACCTTGTGCGCGCGGGGACCGTTACCGCCCTTGTCGCCGCCTGGACCGCGCCGGTTCTTGAAGAAATCGTCGAAAAATTCCTCGAACGGCGAGCCCGGCGGGAGTTGCGGCACCACCCGCTTGTCGCCGCCCTTGGCTTCGACGTTCTGCGTCGTCGAGATGTTGACGACGGCGTCGATCACTTTCTCCGCGACGTCGGCAATGCCCTCCGGCCCGCGCGCCTGCGCCGGCGTTGGTGTCACGACGGCAACCGCACCGAAGCCTGCCATGCCGAGACCGGCACCAACGCAGATCGCCATCAGCCCTTGCCGCAGTCGGCCACCCAAGGTTGGAACTGCTTCGGTCATATTCGATCAATCTCCTGCAATGAGGTCGGACGGCTTGAATCGGCAGCCTCGAGAGCCGCACTGTGCCTGAAAGCCGGGCCGGCGCAAGCGCCGAGGGATCAAGCCGTTGTTATGAAGCTGCTATCAGCGGCGGGGATTGCGGCAAATTGACGGGCGCGGTCGTTCACGAAGCGGACGAAGCCGGCGCCTCAACCTACCACCGGATCAGCCAGATCACGATCAGGCCGACGATCGCCGTTCCAATCCCGGACAACCGGAGGATGGTGTCGGGGGTGTGCAGCACGCTTTCCATGGCCTTGCGCATCCAGCCCGGTGCGGCCGCGAAAATCAGACCTTCGATCACAAGCAGCATTCCCACGCCGATGAGGAAGTCGGCGAACGCAATAGACCTCATCGGATGGCAACCTCCCTCGCTCGGCATTTTCCGGCGCACCCGTGACTCGCCGTACACCGCGCCGCGATTAGAGCACGATCGCAAAGCCGGGGCACCGGCTTTTTACCGATTGATTCCGATCAGGAAAATACCGGTGCGGCCTGAACCATCGTCGAAGACACCCGGTGGGCGGACGACACCGCCTGCGAGCGCCAACGCCGACCAACGATGCGCCGGATCGACGGCGCATCGCGAGGGCGATGCGCGGCAATCGATCGCAGCAAGGCTGCCGATTACTTCGAATCGGTTCCTTGGGCACGCGGACCGCCGCCGTTCGACGGCTTGCCGTTCGGGCTGCCGAAGTAGCGGAAGAAGTCCGAATCGGGTCGCAGCAGGAAACGGGTGTCGTTGTGCTTGAGGCCGGTTTCATAAGCCGACATCGAGCGATAGAACGCGAAGAAGTTCGGGTCCTGGTTGTAAGCATCGGCGAACAGCCGGTTACGCTCGCCGTCGCCTTGACCGCGAATCTGTTCGGCCTGCGAGTTGGCATCCGCCACGATCACCGTCGCCTCGCGATCCGCCTTGGAGCGAATCTCCTGCGCCTTCTGACCGCCCTGCGCGCGGAACTCGGCCGCTTCACGCTGACGCTCGGTCTGCATCCGCTGATAGACCGCCTGGCTGTTCTGGTCCGGCAGATCGGCGCGACGGATGCGGACGTCGACAACGGAAATGCCGTAACCGCCGGCTTCCTTGTCGAGTTGCTCGCGGATCCGCGCCATCAGCACTTCACGTTCGTCGCGAACGACCTGAATGAAGGTCGCCTCACCCAGCACACGACGCAGCGACGCGTTGAGCAACGCGGTCAACTGGAGATTGGCCGCCTGAATCGAGCCGACGCTCTGATAGAAGCGCAGCGCGTTCTTGATGCGGTAACGCGCGAACGCATCGACCACGAGGCGCTTCTGGTCGGACGCGATGACTTCCTGCGACGGGTTCTCCAGATCGAGAATCCGCTTGTCGATGCTGATCACCGAATCGACGAACGGCGCCTTGAAATGCAGGCCCGGCTCGGTCACCACACGGACCGGCTCACCCAGGCGCACCAGCAGCACCTGCTCGGTTTCGCGCACCGTGAACAGCGAGCTATAGCCGATCACCACCACGACGAGCAGCAGCAACAGCGCGACGATTCCTGAAACTCCGGCTCTCATCGCACGCTCCCATTCGGCTTGCTGGGCTGATTGGCAGCCGAGGGCGGCGCGTTACGCCGCGACGTCAATTCGCTGAGCGGCAGATAGGGCACGATGCCCTGCGAGCCCGGCCCGCCCGGATCGTAGACGAGCTTGTCGGCGCCGCCGAGCACGCGTTCCATGGTCTCCAGGTAAATTCGTTCGCGCGTCACGTCGGGCGCGAGCTTGTAGGCCTGATAAACCTGCAGGAAGCGGGAGCTTTGGCCTTTCGCCTCGGCGATCGCTTGCTCCTTGTAGCCTTCGGCGTTCTGCACGATCTGCGCGGCGCGACCGCGCGCATCGGGAATGACGCGGTTGGCATAGGTCTGCGCCTCGTTCTGCAAGCGCTCGAGGTCGGCGCGCGCCGCCTGCACGTCGCGGAACGCGTCGATCACCTGTTGCGGCGGATCGACCTTCTGCATCTGCACCTGCTGAATCAAAACGCCGGCGCCATATTTATCCAGCGTTCGCTGCATGAGATCCTGCACCGAATTCTCGATGTTGGTCCGCGCGCCGGTGAGGATCGGCTGAATCTCCGAGCGCCCGATCAATTCGCGCATCGCGCTTTCGGCGACGGCCTTCACGGTGCCCTCGGCGTTCTGGATGTTGAAGAGGAAGTCGCCGACGCCGTCAGGCTTGATCTTCCACAGCACGGTGAAATCGACGTCGACGATGTTCTCGTCGCCGGTCAGCATCAGGCTTTCTTCCGGCACGTCGCGCATGACGGCACCACGCCGCGCCGGGTCCTGCGACAACGTCATGCCGATGTTCAACGTATTCACGCGCAGCGCCTTCGGCAGCAGCACGGTCTCGATCGGATACGGCAGATGATAGTTCAGGCCGGGTTGCACGGTGCGGACGTGCTTGCCGAAACGCAGCACCACGCCGAGTTCGTTCGGCTGCACCCGGAAGAAACCGGACAGACCCCAGATGGCGAGGCCCGCCACGATCAGGAGAAGGATGCCCATCGCGCTCATGTGGCCGCCGGGCAAAATCGATTGCAGGCGGTCCTGCCCGCGACGCAGCAGGTCTTCCAGATCAGGCGGCCGCGGCCCGGAGGGTTGAGGGCCGGAACCCCACGGGCCTTTCGGACCCGAGCCCCGGGGACCTCCGCCTTGATTCTTCCACGGCATCGACAACCTCCTCGGCGCTGGCCGGACGAAATCGCCCAGCCCAGCGAATAACCTGCACGGCTTTATAGGGGACGCCCCCCGCCCTTACAACGCAGCTTGTTGCGGCGTGTTAACGCGTCGCGCACCCGCGCCCGAATTGTCCGGAATCGCGATTCCGGCGGATTGCGCGCCTTGGTGGAACTATGCGCCGAACCGGAATTGTCAATGCGAAGGCATCGCGTCGGTTAATGCCGCGGGCGCCGACGATAGGTCACATAGGAGAAAGCGACGCTGTCGTCGGCGGAGGCGCTGTGACGCTCTCGCGCCGTCTCCTGCCATATCGCGGGATCGATGGCGGCAAATCGTGTATCGCCCTCGGGCGTTGCGTGAACTTCCGTGACTTCGAGCCGATCCGCGAAGGGCATCGCCTGCGCGTAAATCTCGGCGCCGCCGATCACCGCGATCTCAGTGACGAAACGCCGCAGCGCATCGCCGCGCGCGATCTCGAGCGCGTGGCTCAACGTGTCCGTCACCACCGCGCCCGCAGCCTGAAAGGTCGGATCGCGCGTGATCACGATGTTGGTGCGTCCCGGCAGCGGACGGCGCAACGAGATGAAAGTCTTGCGGCCCATCACGATCGGCTTGCCGAGCGTCATCTGCTTGAGACGCTGTTGATCGGTTTTCAATCGCCACGGAATCGCGTTGTCGCGGCCGATCACGCCGTTCTCGGCCATCGCGACCGGCAGCACGATTTCGAGCTGCGCCGACGGTGCTCCGCTCACACCGCGACCTCGGCCTTGATGTGCGGATGCGGATCGTAGTTCGTCAGCGTGAAGTCCTCGTAGCGGAAGGCGAAGATATCCTTCACGTCCGGATTGAGCGTCATCGTCGGCAGCGCACGCGGCGCGCGCGTCAATTGCAGACGCGCCTGCTCCAGATGATTGGAGTAGAGATGCGCGTCGCCCAGCGTATGAATGAATTCGCCCGCATTCAGGCCGGTGACCTGCGCGACCATCATCGTCAGCAACGCATAGGACGCGATGTTGAACGGCACGCCGAGAAACACGTCCGCCGAACGCTGATAGAGCTGGCACGACAGCTTGCCGTTGGCGACATAGAACTGAAACAGGCAATGGCACGGCGGCAGCGCCATCTTGTCGACCTCGGCCGGATTCCACGCCGAGACGATGAGCCGCCGCGAATCCGGATTGCGCCGGATCATCTCAACGACATTGGCGATCTGATCGATGCTGCGGCCGTCCGGCGCGGGCCATGAGCGCCACTGCGAACCGTAGACCGGACCGAGATCACCGTTCGCGTCGGCCCACTCGTCCCAGATCGAGACGCCGTGGTCCTTGAGATACTTGATGTTGGTGTCGCCCTTCAGGAACCAGAGCAACTCGTGGATGATCGATTTGAGGGATAACTTCTTCGTCGTGAGCAGCGGGAATCCTGCGGCCAGATTGTGGCGCGTCTGATGGCCGAACACCGACAATGTCCCGGTGCCGGTGCGGTCGTGTTTTTCCACGCCATCGGCGAGAATGCGTTCGAGCAGGTCGTGATACTGGTGCATGAGGGTCCGTCTCGTTCCGCCCAATCTAGCGCCCTGAACCGGACGACACGACCGGCCCCCGCAACATTACTGGGGAAATGTGGTCGGTCGGGTCGTCGATCAACCGCCTCAAATCCACCCGAGCAGCCCGAGGACGCCGCCGGCCACCAGCAGCCATACCGGGTTGAGCGAGGTCGTGGCCGCCAGCACCGCCGCGCCGAGCGTCAGCGCCACGGCGGCGATCGAGCCGTCGGCGGCGAAGGCCAGCACGAGGCCGCTGGCGGCCATCAGCCCGATCGAGAGCGGGACCAGCGCCGCCTGCACCAGCGCCGGCCACGGCGAATCCCCGGCCCGCTTCAGCAAACGGCTGACGGTGTAGGCCAGCGCCGCCGTCGGCACGCACATCGCCAGCGTCGCCACCAGCGCGCCGGCGATTCCGGCGACGTGATAGCCGACCAGCGAGACGATCAGCACGTTCGGACCGGGCGAGAGTTGCGCGATCGCATAGGCGTCGGCGAACTGCGCGTCGGTCATCCAGTGGTTGAGATCGACGGCGATACGGTGGATTTCCGGGATGGCGGCGGCCGCGCCGCCGACCGCGAACAGCGACAGCCAGCCGAAGGCCAGCGCGATGCCGAACAGGGGTCCGGTCATGCCGCTTTCCTCCGCCGCGCCAGCCATGTCGCAGCGATGCTGAGCGGGATCGTCGCCAGCAGCACCCGTGGCAGCGGCCATCGCATGATCCCCACCGCGACGAAGACGATCGCCAGCATGGCGAGCGCCACCGGTTCGCGCCGCTTCAGGAGCGGCAGCATCATCCGCCAGGTCACCGCCAGCAAAAGCCCGACGGCCGCGCAGGACACGCCGTTCAGCACCCGCCGCAACGCCGGGACGTCGCCGAAATGGGCGTAGAGCAGCGCCAGGGTCGTCACGATCAGGAACGGTGGCGCCAGCAGTCCGAGGAAGGCGGCGATGCTGCCGGTCAGGCCGCGAATCCGGGCGCCGAACACCACCGCCAGATTGACGATGTTGGGGCCGGGCAGGAAATGGCAGAGCGCGAAGGTTTCGTTGAATTCGTCCGCCGTCATCCAGCGATGCCTGTCGACGATGGCGCGCCGCGCGAACACCAGCACCCCGCCGAAACCCGCCAGGGACATCCTGGCGAAGGCCAGGAACAGCGTCAGCCGCCCCGGCAAGGCCGGCGGCGGCGGATCGAGCGAAAGCCCGGCGGCGGATGAATCGGACGGCATCGGCGAAGCCTTAAGGCCTGCGCGCATCGTCACCAAGTTGCGTTTTCAGGGGTCTCGCCTGCACAGCACGCGGGACCGGAGAAACTCCATTCTCTCATGAGGTAGACCGACGCAGGGCTTTCGCCGGGCGGTCCCGCCCCCTATATTGAGCAGGCCGGTTCGCCGGCTATGGAAATAAATGACCGTCGCAATAAACCATTCGGACCCGGGGGCAGCACCCGGCGCCTCCACCCAAGCTCCCGCCAGACCGGCCCGGAGCTTCGGCGGGGGCGAAACAGGATCGACGAGGGCGTAAAGGGCGCGTTTTTTCTCGGTATGGTTCCGCCGTTATCGGGCTATGCAATAGTTGCAAACGACAACTTTGCTCCGGTTGCTCAGGCTGCGTAACGCAGTTTGAAAGACCAAATCTAAAGTCCTAGTGGGTTAAGCTCCGCTAGGCGGGGTCCGGAGGCACCTGGCAACAGAAGCCTCCACTCAACCCTGGCTATTCTATCGACGTACTTCCTTATCGACAGACGCCACCGAATAGCCGGGTGTGTCTTTCAGAATGTCCTGTACATGGTTCCGCGTGGCCTGCTGACCTGCGCTTGGCGCGGGAGTAGCATGTCGCACACAGCGAGTCGGGCTGCGAAGGTATCCGCGGGTCCGTCCGGCGGGCAAACCCAAGAGAATGACCGATGGCCACCGATCACATCAGATACGACGTCCTGGCTCGCGACGCGCTTCGCGGCGTGCTGCGGCAGGTGCTGACGGACGCGGCCGAACACGGCTTGCCGGGCGATCATCATTTCTACATCACCTTCCTCTCCCGGGCGGAGGGCGTGAAGCTGTCGCCCCGGCTGCTGTCGCAGTATCCCGAGGAAATGACCATCATCCTGCAACATCAGTTCTGGGATCTGGTGGTGACGCCGGACCGCTTCGAAGTCGGCCTGTCGTTCGGCGGCGTGCCGGAACGGCTGGTCGTTCCCTTCAGCGCGATCAAGAGCTTCCTCGATCCGTCGGTCCAGTTCGGCTTGCAATTCGAAACCGGTGACACCGTCACGTCCATGGCTGCCGATCAACCCGAAGTCCGGACCCAGGCCGCCGTCACGCAGGTCCCCACCGTGGAAGGCGACACCACGCCCGCCGACGACGAGCCGCCGAAGCCGAGCGAAGGCGCCGAGGTCGTGCGCCTCGATCGCTTCCGTAAGAAGTAATCCCGCCAGAAGTAATCCCACGGGTTAAAATCGGACAATCGCGCGACGCTTAACCGCGTGGTGCTTGTCGCGCTTCCGAGACACGAACTTCGAGACCTTCCAAACGCGCAATTGTCGCGCATTCAACGCGGCTTTGTCCCATCAGGTCGTTCGACGACGCGGGGCGTCCGCGATTGCCCGATAGCAAGCTGCCGCGAAACGCGGTATCCCGAGCGAAATCATCCCTGCTCGCATCGGACATCGATTATGGCCCCTTCCCGCAAGACCGCGCGCGCGTCGCGCGCCGCCACCCGCACCGAAACCGACAGCTTCGGTCCTATCGAAGTCCCCGCCGATCGTTACTGGGGTGCGCAGACCGAACGCTCGCGACAGAACTTCCGCATCGGCGCCGACCGGATGCCGATGCCGATCGTGCGCGCGCTCGGCATCGTCAAGCTGGCGGCGGCCCAGACCAACCGGAAACTCGGCCTGCTCGATCAGCGCCGCGCCGGCGCCATCGCGCGCGCCGCGCAGGAAGTGATCGACGGCAAGCACGACGACGAATTTCCGCTGGTGGTGTGGCAGACCGGCTCCGGCACCCAGAGCAACATGAATCTCAACGAGGTGATCGCCAACCGCGCCAACGAACTGCTCGGCGGCAAGCGCGGCGCCAAGGCGCCAGTGCACCCGAACGATCACGTCAACATGAGTCAGTCGTCGAACGACTCGTTTCCCACCGCGATGCACATCGCAGCGGCGCAGTGCATCACCGCCGACCTGATCCCGGCACTCGCCATGCTTGCCAAGGCGTTGCGCAAGAAGGAGAAGGCGTTCGCGAAGATCGTCAAGATCGGCCGGACGCACACCCAGGATGCGACGCCGCTGACGCTCGGGCAGGAATTTTCCGGCTACGCCGCGCAGGTGGAAAGCGGCATCGCGCGGCTGCGCATCGCATTGCGCGAACTCTATCCGCTGGCGCAGGGCGGCACCGCCGTCGGCACCGGCCTCAACGCGAAACCGAAATTCGCCGCGATGTTCGCCAGGCACGCGGCGGCGATCACGAAGCTGCCCTTCACCACCGCGCCGAACAAGTTCGAAGCGCTCGCAAGTAACGACGCCTACGTCTCGGTGCATGGCGCGATCAACTCGATCGCGACTGCGCTGTTCAAGATCGCCAACGACATCCGCTTCCTCGGCTCGGGACCGCGCTCAGGTCTCGGCGAATTGATCCTGCCGGAGAACGAGCCCGGTTCGTCGATCATGCCCGGCAAGGTCAATCCGACTCAATGCGAAGCGATGACCATGGTATGCTGCCGCGTGTTCGGCAATCAGACCACGGTTACTATCGCCGGCAGCCAGGGGCATTTCGAACTGAACGTCTATAAGCCGGTGCTGGCATATTGTATGATGAATTCCATTCAATTGATCGCCGACGCGTCCCGTTCATTCACCGAACATTGCGTCGATGGCGTTCATGCAGATGAACAACGCATTCATGAACTTATGCAGCGGTCGCTGATGCTGGTGACCGCTCTGGCGCCGAAGATCGGGTACGATAACGCCGCCAAGGTTGCAAAAACAGCCCATAACAACGGCACAACTTTGAAAGAAGAGGCCATCCGGCTCGGCTTCGTAACCGCGCGGGAGTTCGACCAGCTGGTCCAGCCCGAGAAGATGACGCGCCCCGGTTGAGATCGCGATCAATGTTCCGGAGGTATTCGGTTCGGCGGCAATTAATTCGCTGAATAATTATAAATCATACGCCTTCAGGACTGGTAGATTCCGAAAATTACGGTGCAACAGTGCGTTACCCCAACTCCCACGGGGTGCCGCATCGGGGCACTCAACCGAGACGCAACGAGATCGCGCCCACCGATGGCAACGAGTCAGTTCAAATTCCGACACAGTCCCTCCCTGGATGGTAGCGCGTCGCGCTCGGCCGATGGCGACTGACGGAGGCTGCGTTGGGCGATCTCGTCAATCTCAATCGACACAGGAAACGCGTCGAGCGCGATCGATCCGCCAAACAGGCGGAAGAAAATCGCGCGCGCTTCGGCCGTAACAAATCCGAGCGCGCGCTCGAAGACGACCGTGCGCGCAGGGCGAAAGCCCTGCTGGACCAGCATCGCATCGACAAGGATCAAACATGAAATCGCCGGTGGTGAAACGTTCCATTGTAATTGCCGGACACAAGACCAGCGTCAGCCTGGAAGAAGCGTTCTGGAACGGCATGAAGGAAATCTCCGCGCGACGTAACCTGACCTTGTCGGAACTGGTCGGCGAAATCGACAGCAATCGCCAGCATGGCAATCTGTCCTCCGCCATTCGCCTCTTCGTGCTCGATTACTTCAGGAACCGGACCGCGCCGCAGATGACGGACGGGGGAATCCGGCCAGGCGCGTCGCCGTCGTAGCAAATCTCCATTGCGTGAATCGCCGTAGGTTGTTCCCCGAATAGTGCGTCGCGACAGTTTGAACTAGATTGCTGCGACTGTACGACGCGCGATGCTTCGCTGCGCGACGGGAGAGCGGTTCATGACGAGCGACGATGATCGGGCCGGGATCGACATGCCGGCCGCGAGCGACTTCAAATACGCGGTGGTCAAACGTTCCGTGATGATCGGCGGCCACAAGACCAGCGTCAGCCTTGAAGATGCATTCTGGGATAGCCTGAAAGAAATCGCGGCGCGGCACGGCGTCAGTCTGTCGACGCAACTGGCCGGCATCGATACTCATCGCAGCACGCGCAATCTGTCGTCGGCGATCCGGCTGTTCGTGCTCGATTACTTCCGGGTCCGCGCCGTCAGCATGATGATGATCGGCGAAAGCCGCACCGATGCGCCAAGTATCGCGCCGTTCGCCGATCCGTTAATGGTCGACAGCACGCTGGCGCGCTGACAACGACCGAATCATCAAACCCGAATCCATTTCGCCGCTACTGCGCGACCTGCGGCGTCAGGATCAAAGGTGCGCGCGGCTTTGGCGCGCTCTTGGCGGCCGGCGCTGGCCGCACTTCGATCGGCGGCGGCAATGGTGCCACCGCGTGCCCTGGGTCCGCCGGCGGTGGCGCTGCCGGTTTCTTCGGCGGCGCGGGCTCCTTCGGCTTTGGGGCCCGTCGCGGATCGGCGCCGGGAAGCGGCGCGTCGGCGGCCGATGGCGGTACGGTTGCGGGTTTCGAGGTTTCGGGCTTCGATGCTTCAGACTTCGATGGTTCAAGCTTTGGTACTTCGGTTTTCGGTCCCTCGGTCGCGGCGGGTGGCGACGGCGCGGTCGCCGGCGGCGGCGGCAGCGATGGCCGTGCCGCCTCGCTGCGCGAGATCGCATCGAGCCGGCGCGTTTCGCGATCGATCGTGCGCAACGCCAGCCACGACGACAGGCCGGAGACGTCGACGGTGCGCGCCAGCGCGTCCGGCGTGCCCACCGCGAAGATATCGAGTTGCGGCGCGCCGTTGATCTTCTCGCTCACGCGCGAGGTCAGGTTGGCGCGAATATCGATCTGATCGGCGATCATATCGTAATCGCCGGAGACCACGGCGCGCGCCTTGTCGCCTTCGAGCGTCGTCGCCCCGATGCTCACGCGGCCGTCACGCAGCAGGAACGGAATCTGCGCCTGCTTCACCGCGAGGTCGCCGCGCTCCAGTTCCGGCGCGACGATCTGCCGAAGCTGATCCTCGGTCGCAGCTTTGCCGGCATCGCTGGCCTTGATCGCGGCGTCGAAGACGTCGGGATCGAGCCCGGCGATGCGCGCGGCATCGAGAGTCAGCGTGCCGCTGCCGGTCAAAGCACCCACCAGCGCCGCCGTGCTGCGGCCCTGGCTTGCAAAGGTCATCCGCATCGACGTCTTGCCGGGCGGCATCGCCAGCCCGCGATAGCGCAGCGTCGCGCCATCGACGCCATTGAGTTGCAACTCGCCGCTCAATGCCAGGCCGTCGGCCGTCTGCCGCGCATCGAGTTCGGCCCGCGCCTCGCCGCCGCCGATCTTGCCTTTCATCGCGTTGATCGAAACCGAACGTCCATCGCTTTTCAGCACGCCGCTCAACGGTTGCAGTTCGAGGCCGGCGGGCAAGGCGCCATGCAGCGCCTGAAAGCCGATCTCACCGCGCCAGCCGTCGAGCAGATTTCTGCCGAGCGGCGCGCCCTTATCGCGTCCGGTCGCGCCGATCAACAGCGCGAAAGCCTGCGGCAGATCGAGCTTGTCCATGCCGAGTTCGCCGTCGAAGCCATTGCTGTCGCCGAGCGTCAGTCCGACACGCCCGCGCAGCCGCGCGCCGGCGACCGAAGCATCGACATCGCCGAACTGAATCCTGTCGCCGTCGCGCGTGACGTGCGACGACATGCGCGCGTCGCGGCCAAGCGGGCTCACTGCATCGAGGCCGAGCAGCGGCGCGAGATCGATGCCCTGCAATTTGACCGCGAGGTCGGCGGACTTCCGTGCCGTCGGCGTCACGTCGCCATGCGCGTCGGCGGTGAGCGAACCGGCCGACAGCGCCGCCTTCACTTTCCAAGCCGCATTCCACATTCCGTGCGCCGAGCCGGTGAGACGCGCCGCGCCGTCGCCGGTAGCGATCGCCCGGTCAAGCCCGAACCACCGGAGCAGGATTGCGCCGTTGCCGGCCGATGCATCGATTGCGAGATCGATCGGAGTTTTTGCAAGCGTCTCGGCATCGAGGGCGTGCAGCGTCTTGCGCATGGGCGCGGCGTGCAGTGTCAGCGTCCCGTTGAGTTGCGGCGCGCTCAGGGTCAGCGTCGCGCGCGCGCTGGCACGATCGGCAGCCTTGGCGTCCTTGTCGAGATCAAGCGCGAGTTTCAGTCGCGCCGCGCCCGGCCCCTGTCCGTCCTGCGCGATCGAGCGTTCCGCGAACGTCGGCGCCCATGGCGCGATCGCCGCGGCCAGATCGGATATCGCCGGCGCGGCGACCTGCAATGCGAGATTGCCCGTCGTCGCATCGCGATGAAAGATGCCGGAGCCATCTATCGTGAGGCCGCGCCCCTTCCCGACCTTGAACGCATCCAGCGCGATGGTTTTGTTGTCGTAACGAACCTTGGCGACCAGCGGCCGCAGTTCCTGCCCGGACGAGACGGCTTGCGCGACCTTGAGCGCGAGTTGCCCGCGATCCGGCCAGTCCTTCTGCGGAATGCCGATGCCGCGCACCAGCGCCATGGCAGCGTCGAGGTCCAGCCGGTCGGCGCTGAGATCGGCATCGAAGGCGGACGCGTGGCCGTCCTTGCGCGCGGCCCATGCAATGCGTCCGGTGATGGCGCCGCCGTCGACATGGGCCTTCAGATCGTCGATGGCGATCCGATCCGACGCGAGATGCACGTTGCCGGCGACATGCAGCGGCTTCTGCTTTTGCGCCACGGTGTCGCTGCGTCCGAGCAGCCAGCCGGTGAAGCCCGCGGGATCGGACGAATCGATCTTGAGGGCGCCCTTGAAACTCTCGTTGACCTCGGAAGCGGCGTCGTCCGCCGCCAGCGCACCCTGGACGCTGATGTCGGTCGTGCCGGGCGCGCGCGCCTCGAGCCGGTCGATGCTCCACGATCCGCCCGCGGCGCGCAGCGTCAGGTCGATGTCCTGCACCGGACGCCCGCCGAGGATGATGCGCTCGGCATTGATGTCGATGCGGGTCGGCAGCGGCGCCTGCGGCAGCGCGGCCAGCAGCGTCCGCAGTCCCGGCATCATCTGCACCGGCTCGGCCGAACCGCTCTGCTTCGCCAGCAGTCGGTCGGCATCGAGTTGTTTGGCCGACAGCAGCGCCTGCAACAGCGGTTTCGCACCGAAGCGGAAATCCGCCAGCCCGGTCAGTTTCATCGCAGCGTCGCCGCCGCCGTAATTGACCTCCAGTTGCGCCAGCGATGCCTTCACCGGATCGGCCTTCAACTTGGCCGACAGCCGCCACGGCGTCACCGAATCCGGCGCGGTGCCGTCCGGCGCGGACCGCGCCACCGCCATCGTACCGTCGAAATGCGGGACGCGCGCCTCGAACGCCAGCGCGCCATCGAGATCGACCATCCAGCCGTGCAGGCCGGGATCGAGCGTCAGACGGAGCCGCACACCGCCGCTGTCCTGAGACGACGAGATACGAAACGGATAACGCGTGTCCGCAACGGTGAAATTGCCGTTGCCGCGGATCGATCCGGCGAGACCGCGTACATCGCCGCTGAACGCGATGTCGTTCAGTTCCAGCGTGCTGCGGCTTGCGGCGTCATGCAACGCGACGCGGCCGGTGAGATTGACGCGATCGATCGCAAGCGCGGCAAGATTGGCGTTGTCGGAGGACACCGGCCAGTCGATCCGACCTTTCTGATCGAGGCCGAGATCGAGCGCGACGCCGTTGACCGTGAGTTCGGTGGCGCGCCATTCGCCGCGCATCAGCGACCCGAGACTGAACTCGACGGCAAGGCTGTCGGCACGGATGCGGCCGGGATCGTTGGGACCGCCGACCACCACCGATTCGAGGTGCAGCGACGGCGACGGCAGCAACCTCGCGTCAAGCGAACCGCCGACACGAACCGGTGCGCCCAGAATACGGCTGGCCTCGACCTCGAACTGCGGGCGAAAGCGCGTCCAATCGATGAAATGCGGACCGACCAGGGCCGCGACCAGCGCGACGATAAAAGCGATTGCCAATCCGAGCAGGGTTGTCTGCACGGCGTCTGTCTCTCCCTCTCAACGATCCGGCGGGAGCAAACTTATAGCAACAAGTCTGACAAAGTCACAGCGCCGCGCGCGTGCGACGGACCCACATTCCCGTCATGGCGAGCGCGTGAATCCGCGCCACAAGCGCTCCTGCGCGCATCTTTGGCGCTGCCCCAGCACCGGCTCCGCGCAGCAATCCCGACGCCAGCAAGCAGGCACAGGATTGCTTCGTCGCTGGCACTCCCCGCAATGACGCCCCTGATTCGGAATCAGATTCCGGCGCGCACCAGGGCGACGTTATCCCGCGTCGGACGTGACCGCCGTTGCGCGCCCATCGAACAGATGCGCGCGTCCGGCCACCGCGCGCACCTTGCCGGGTGCGGCGAACCAGATCGCCGCGCAGCCGAGCAGGCTGAAAGCGATCGCCAGCAGGAACGCGCCGGTATAGTCGCCGTACCAGTCGTGCAGCAGGCCGGTGACCCACGGCCCGGCCGCGCCGCCGGCGAGCCCGGCCAGCATGATGGTTCCGAAGATGCTGCCATAGTGCCGGCCTTCGAAGATCTCCACCACCACCGACGCCATCACCGACGTCGTACCGTATCCGATGAACCCCTGCGCCACGATCATGAGATAGACCAGCACCATGCTTGGCATCACGCTCAGCCCGATCAGCGCCGCGAAGCAGATGACGAAACCGAATCCGCTGATGGTCCAGATCCACTCCCGCCCGATGCGGTCTGACAGATGCCCGAGCAAAATCTGCCCGGGGATGCCGAGCAGACTCACCGCGCCGAGCGCCCACACCGCGACGGTGGAACTGAAGCCGACCTCAACCAGATACTTGGTCTGATGGACCTGCACGGCGTACCACGCGTAAAGCCCGCAGAAGAACCCGAGCGACAGCCACCAGAACCGCGCGGTGCGTATTGCACGCGCCAGCGTCCAGTCGGTCGCCGCCCACGCCGGATCGACGATCAGAACCGTCCGGCGCTTTGCCTGCATTGCCGCGCTGTCGGCGTGGTCGTCGCCATCGGGCAGCAGCCCCATGTCCTGCGGGCGCTTGCGCACCATCAGATTGATCGGCACCAGCACCACCAGCATCAGAATGCCCAGCGCCGTCGAGGCCGACCGCCAGCCGGAATGCGCGATGACATAGCCGATCCATGGGAACATGATGATCGAACCGATGCCGACGCCGGCGAAGGCCAGCCCCATCGCCAGACCGCGCTTTCGCACGAACCAGTTCGGCAGGTAGAGCGACTGTCCGGTGTAGCTGAGGCAGACGCTGCCGCCGCCGACCAGCAATCCCATGGTGAGATAAAGGTGCCAAATCTGTGTGGTGAGCGGCGCCAGCAGCAGGCCGGCGGCCATCAGCAGCACACCGGCTTCCATCACCACGCGCGGACCAAAGCGATCCATCATGCGGCCGATCAGCGGACTGAAAATCGCGGAGACGACGAAGCCGAACGAGAACGCGCCGGCGGTCAGTCCGCGCTCCCAGTGGAATTCATCGACGATGGAAGGGAAGAACAGCGAGAACGCCGTCCGTGCGTTGACGCCGATGGCCATCGTCACGAAGGTGACGGCGACGATCACCCAGCCGTAGAAAAAGCGCGTGCGCATGGATCATCGGCCCTTTGAGACGTGCCGCGACGTCTGACGTTCGCGTACACAGCGCGGCCCTTCCGCGACTGCTCCAACCCGATTTGAGACGACCTCCACGGGCCGGTCAATGACTTCACGGGTAAATCAGGCCGGCGGCACGATCTTTCCGGGATTGAAAATGTTCTGCGGATCGAGCGCCCGCTTCAGGGCGCGCATGGCGTCGAGCGCTTCGGGGCCGAGTTCGCCAATCAGATACTTCTGCTTGCCTTGCCCGATGCCGTGTTCGCCGGTGCAGGTGCCGTCCATCGATTGGGCACGCTCCACCAGCCGATGCATGAATTCGTCGGCGCGCCTCATTTCGTCGGGATCGTTGACGTCGCAAAGCAGCGAGCAATGGAAATTGCCGTCACCGACGTGGCCGACGATGGGCGACAGCAGGTCGAGACGGATCAGGTCGGCCTCCGTCTCGGTGACGCAATCGGCCAGCCGCGAGATCGGCACGCAGACGTCGGTCGCGACCACGCCGGCGCCGGGGCGCAGGCCGCGCACCGCCCAGTAAGCATCGTGACGTGCCTGCCACAGCCGCGTGCGATCCTCCGGGTGCGTGGTCCACTCGAACGCGCCGCCTCCGCACTCCCGCGCGATCTCGCCGAAACGGCGGGTCTGCTCGGCCACCTCAACCTCGTTGCCGTGAAATTCCAGCAGCAGCAGCGGCGTTTCCGGCAACGTCAGCTTCGAATAGGCGTTGCACGCCTTCACCTGCGCGGCATTGAGCAATTCGATACGCGCCAGCGGAATGCCGGTCTGAATCGCGAGGATGGTCGCCTGGCAGGCGCCCTCCACCGTCTCGAACGAGCACGATCCGGCGGCAATGGTTTCCGGAATGCCGCGCAGCTTGATGGTGAGTTCGGAGATGATGCCGAGCGTACCCTCGGCGCCGACGAACAGATGCGTGAGATCGTAACCGGCCGAGGATTTCTTGGCGCGGGTGCCCGTAGTGATGATCTCGCCGTCGCCGCGTACCACTTTCAGCGCCAGCACGTTGTCGCGCATGGTGCCGTAGCGCACCGCATTGGTGCCGGAGGCCCGCGTCGCGGTCATGCCGCCGATCGAGGCGTCGGCGCCGGGATCGATCGGGAAGAACACGCCCTGATCGCGCAGGTGCTCGTTGAGCGCCTTGCGGGTGATGCCGGGCTGGATCACGCAATCGAGGTCCTCGACGTGGACCGCGAGCACCTTGTTCATGTCGCGCAGGTCGATGCAGACGCCACCCGCCGGCGCGTTGACCTGACCTTCCAGCGAAGTGCCGGTGCCGAACGCGATGACCGGGACGCCGTTGGCGGCGCAGATCCGCACCGCGTCCTGGATGTCGGCGGTCTCCTGCGCCATCACCACCGCATCCGGCGGCTGCGAGGTCAGCCAAGTCATGGTGTGGGCGTGCTGCTCGCGCACCGCCTGCGAGGTCACCAGCCGATTGCCGAACCGCGCCGCCAGTTTCTCCAGCACCGTCGCCAGCGCCCTGGGATCGGCATGGGGCAGATCGAACGGGTTATGTATGTTCATTGTGGGTGTTCCTCCCGGCGGCATCACCGTCGCAAACGATGTATAACGGGTCAAGCGACCGCATAAACCCATCCGCGCAAAACCGCCACCGCCGGCTTTGCGCGCCGACAAGGATTTGCCATGACGATGAAGACCGCCGGATTGCCGCTCCAGCAGGTGCCGTACCTCGCACCGGTGATGCAGATCGAGCCGGCCTGGATCGATTATAACGGCCATCTCAACATGGCGTATTATCACGTGCTGTTCGATCGCAGCATCGACACGCTATGGGCCGAACTCGGGATCGGGCCGCAATATCTCAAGGCGCGCGGCGGCTCGACCTTCACGGCGGAATGCCACGTGCGCTACTTGCGCGAAGTGCATCTCGACGATCCGGTACAGGTCTCGATCCTGCTGGTGGCCGCAGACGCGAAACGCCTGCACACGTTTCAGGAGTTGCGCCACGCCACCGAAGGCTGGCTGTCGGCCACGTCGGAAAACATGTCGATGCATGTCGACATGGCGGCGCGCAAGACGGCGCCGTTCCCACCCGACATTCGCGACAATATCGCGGCCGTGGTGAAGGCGCATGACGCCTGCCCGCGCCCGGAAGGGCTCGGCCGCAAGATCGGAATGCCGGTGAAATAGCGGGTTCCATCCGCGAGGGGGTGGAAAACAGCGCCGATATCCGCCGCAGCACCGGGAAAACCTGTCATCCGTCTCACGGAAGTCCTATATCCGCGGCATCCTGGTATTGAGCTCCCTTCACCGGCCCACGGTGGCAACGTGGGCCGGTGAAGCGGATCTGACATTCGCCCCCCGCCTTTCAGCGAGTTCCGGAAGCGAATGTCAAATCCAGAACTCCACTCGAACCCTATAAATGCTCGTGGTCCGTTGATTCTAACATCTGCAAACGCGCCCGCTGAAACGGAGTGCAAATGTTAGAATCGGACCACCAGAAACTGATTCGCATGACCGAACCGAACAAGTTGCCGCGCGATCATCTGCGCGATCCCCTGCCCGACCATCAGCCGATGGCCGGCGGCATTGCCGCGCGCGCCCGCGCCACAGCGACACCGCCCTACCTCGCCGGACTCAATCCCGAGCAGCGCGATGCGGTGGAGACGCTGGACGGTCCCGTGCTGGTGCTGGCCGGCGCCGGCACCGGCAAGACGCGGGTGCTGACCTCGCGGATCGCGCACATCCTTTCGACCGGCCGGGCCCGGCCGCACGAGATCCTCTCGGTCACCTTCACCAACAAAGCCGCGCGCGAGATGAAGCACCGGCTCGGCCAGATGCTCGGCCACGCCGTCGAGGGGATGCCGTGGCTCGGCACCTTCCATTCGATCGGCGGTCGCATCCTGCGCGTTCATGCCGAATTGGTGCAGTTGAAATCCAACTTCACGGTGCTCGACGTCGACGATCAGGTCCGGCTCCTGAAACAACTGCTGCAAGCCGACGGCATCGACGACAAGCGCTGGCCGGCGCGGATGCTGGCCGGACTGATCGACGGCTGGAAGAATCGCGGTCTGACGCCGTCGCAGGTGCCCTCCGGCGAAGCGGCGGTGTTCGGCAACGGCCGGGGCGGCAAACTCTACACGGCGTATCAGGAGCGATTGAAAACGCTCAACGCCGCAGATTTCGGCGACCTGCTATTGGAAAACATTCGGCTGTTCCGCGAGAACCCGGACGTGCTGCGTAGCTACCAGAACCGCTTCAAATATATTCTCGTCGACGAATATCAGGACACCAACGTCGCGCAGTATCTCTGGCTGCGCCTGTTGGCGCAGACGTCGTCACAATCGTCATTGCCGGGCTCGACCCAGCAATCCATCAGTCCTTCAGAAGATGGATCACCGAATCACGACGCACCGCGTCGGTCCGGTGACGACGTCAGTGGTGCTAATGAGGGTGCGTCAGCATCGGTTGAAGCCCAGAGACAGAAAAACATCTGCTGCGTCGGCGACGACGATCAGTCGATCTATGGCTGGCGCGGCGCCGAGGTCGACAACATCCTGCGTTTCGATCACGATTTTCCCGGCGCGAAGGTGATCCGTCTCGAACGCAACTACCGCTCCACCGGCCACATCCTCGCCGCCGCCTCGCACCTGATCGCGCACAACGAAAGCCGGCTCGGCAAGACGCTGCGCACCGAGGATGTCGAGGGCGAGAAGGTCACCGTCACCGGCGCATGGGATTCGGAAGAAGAAGCCCGCGCTATCGGCGAGGAGATCGAGCAGTTGCAGCGCGCCGGCAGCCGGCTCAACGAGGTCGCCATCCTGGTGCGCGCCTCGTTCCAGATGCGCGAGTTCGAAGATCGCTTCGTCACGCTCGGCCTGCCCTATCGCGTGATCGGCGGCCCGCGCTTCTACGAGCGCGCCGAAATCCGCGACGCGCTCGCTTATCTGCGCGTCATCAATTCGCCGGCCGACGACCTCGCCTTCGAGCGCATCATCAACGTGCCGAAGCGCGGCATTGGCGACGCCACCGTGCAACTGCTCTACGATCACGCGCGCAAGCAACGCATGTCCTTGGCGGCGGCGGCGCGCGCCATCGCCGACACTGACGAGTTGAAGCCGAAGCCGCGCGGGACTCTCCGCAACCTGATGGACAGTTTCGACCGCTGGCGGATGCAGAGCCAGGCGATGCCGCACACCGAACTGGCGGAAATCGTGCTGGATGAGTCCGGCTACACCGAGATGTGGCAGAAGGACCGCTCGGCCGACGCCGCCGGCCGGCTCGAAAACCTGAAAGAACTTGTGCGTTCGATGGAGGAGTTCGAGAACCTGCAAGGTTTTCTCGAACACATCTCGCTGGTGATGGATCGCGATGGCGGCCCCGAGGAAGACGCGGTGTCGCTGATGACGCTGCATTCCGCCAAGGGTCTCGAATTCGACAACGTGTTCCTGCCGGGCTGGGAGGAAGGACTGTTTCCGCATCAGCGCGCGCTCGATGAACAGGGCCGCGCCGGGCTCGAGGAAGAACGCCGCCTCGCCCATGTCGGCATTACGCGCGCGCGCCGGCGCGCCAAACTCTATTTCGCCACCAACCGCCGCATCCACGGCACCTGGTCCACCACCGTGCCGTCACGTTTCCTCGACGAACTGCCGGCGGACAATGTCGAGATCACCGAGTCGAAAGGCGGCTCCGGCTGGGGCGGCTCGGGCGGCTACGGTGCCTCGCGCTTCGACAATCTCGAAGCGTTCGGCTCGAGCTATTCGACGCCCGGCTGGCAGCGCGCGCAGGCCAACCGCTCGCGCGGCGGCTTCAACGAGGCCGGCACGCCCTACGGCGCGGGCGGCGGCTCGCGCGCCCGCCGCGCGCCCCTCACCATCGAAGGCGAACTGATTGCGAAATCGACCGGCACCACGTCGGAGTATTCGCTCGGCGACCGGGTCTTTCACCAGAAATTCGGCTACGGCCGCATCGTCAGGATCGACGGCAACAAGCTCTCCATCGCCTTCGACAAGGCCGGCGAGAAGAAAGTGGTCGATAGCTTCGTACAGCGGGCTTGAAGCGAATACGAACTTAAATTAAATCGTCATTGCGAGCGAAGCGAAGCAATCCAGCTCTTTCTTCGCGGCCTTGGATTGCTTTGTCGCTTCGCTCCTCGCAATGACGGGCTGAGATTCCGGCGCATTTTTCTTCGGACCGAACGATTGCGGAACCGTGATCGCCTCCCTATGTGATGGAACCGTTCGCCGTTTCGTCCCCCCATCCGCCGTTTGCGCATGTCCTCCATCATCTCCGTCTCGCATCTCTCCAAAACCTATGGCTCCGGCTTCACCGCGCTGAAGGATGTCAACCTCGACATCCGGCGCGGCGAGATTTTCGCGCTGCTCGGCCCCAACGGCGCCGGCAAAACCACGCTCATCAGCATCATCTGCGGCATCGCCAATCTCAGCGCCGGCAAAGTGACGGTCGGTGGCCACGACATCAACGCCGACTATCGCGCCGCGCGCGCGCTGATCGGACTGGTGCCGCAGGAACTGCACACCGATGCCTTCGAGACGGTATGGGCCACCGTCACTTTCAGCCGCGGCCTGTTCGGCAAGCCGAAAAATCCGGCCCATATCGAGAAGGTCCTCAAGGACCTGTCGCTGTGGGAGAAGAAAGACAATCGCATCATCGAACTGTCCGGCGGCATGAAACGCCGGGTGATGATCGCCAAGGCGCTGTCCCACGAACCGCAAATCCTGTTCCTCGACGAGCCGACCGCCGGCGTCGACGTCGAATTGCGCAAGGGCATGTGGGAGGTGATCGGCAGACTGCGCGATGCCGGCGTCACCGTCATCCTCACCACGCACTACATCGAGGAAGCCGAACAGATGGCCGACCGCATCGGGGTCATCAACAAGGGCGAAATCATTCTGGTCGAGGAGAAGGCGACGCTCATGCGGCAACTCGGCCGCAAGCAATTGACGCTGCAGTTGCAGGAACGCCTCGCCGCGGTGCCGCCGGCTCTCGAGCCGTATCGCCTGACGCTACACGACGACGGAATGCGGCTGACTTACAGCTACGATACCCAGGGCGAACGCACCGGCATCACGGCGCTGCTCGGCGAGCTCAGCAAGTCGGGCATCCGCTTCAAGGATCTCAGCACCACGCAGAATTCCCTGGAAGACATTTTCGTCAGTCTGGTAAGGCGAAGCGCATGAATCTCACCGCGATCCGCGCCATCTACCTGTTCGAAATGGCCCGCACCTGGCGCACGCTGCTGCAAAGCGTCGTCTCGCCGGTGATTTCCACCTCGCTCTATTTCGTGGTGTTCGGCGCCGCTATCGGCTCGCGCATCAGCGAAATACAGGGCGTCAGCTACGGCACCTTCATCGTGCCGGGACTGGTGATGCTGTCGGTGCTGACGCAAAGCATTTCCAACGCCTCGTTCGGCATCTATTTCCCGAAATTCGTCGGCACCATCTACGAAATCCTTTCGGCGCCGGTATCCTATCTCGAGATCGTCATCGGCTATGTCGGCGCCGCCGCCACCAAGTCGATCCTGCTCGGCCTGATCATCCTCGGCACCGCCGGCCTGTTCGTGCCGCTGCACATCCACCATCCGTTCTGGATGCTGGCGTTTCTGGTGCTCACCGCCGTCACCTTCAGCCTGCTCGGCTTCATCATCGGCATCTGGGCCGACAATTTCGAGAAGTTGCAGGCGATCCCGCTGCTGGTGGTGACGCCGCTGACCTTCCTTGGCGGCAGTTTCTACTCCGTCAACATGCTGCCGTCCGGCTGGCGCACGATTACGTTGTTCAACCCCGTGGTCTATCTCATCAGCGGCTTCCGCTGGAGCTTCTACGAGATCGCCGACGTCAGCCTCGGCATCAGCGTCGGCCTGACGCTGACCTTTCTCGCGATCTGCCTTGTCACCATCTGGTGGATTTTCAAGACCGGCTATCGACTGCGAAACTGATCGACCGCAAATGCAAAAAAAGGCCCGGAGATGTATCCGGGCCTTTTTTTCATCCTCCGCCGTTTAGCGACGGCGATAGCAATGGAAGTGATGATGGCGGTCGTAATAACCGCGGCAGCGCTTGCCGCGATAGGGACCGCGATCGGGAATGCCAAGCACACCCTTGACGCCGCCGACCACGCCGCCGACGCCGGCACCGATGGCGCCGCCGACCGCGCCGCCAATCGGTCCCGCCGCGCGATTGCCTTCACGGGCGCCCTGATTGGCGCCGCGCTCCATGCCGCCGATGACGCCCTGGGCGTGCGCGAACTGGGGCGCGGCAAGCAGCGCCGCCGCCAGGGCGGCCATCGCCAGATGAAACCGCAGCGACGGTCGGGACGGCGCAATGACCTTTGTTTTCGCGGCTTGGGTCTTCATCGGTGCTCCTCGAGGTTATCCAATTTAATGGACATCGATCAGCCGGGTGGACCGGCAGACGGTGACAAACTGTGCACGACAACGCACGACATCGCGATTGGTTGCCGCGGCAATGTCAAATTGGTTGCCGATTACCGTGTGCCTCGGTGCCCGGCCGGCGAGATTTCCCATGGCCTTGCTTCCGCCATTCATAGATTTCACCAAGGCGTGTCACCGCGCCATTAAGATTGATGCGCTATGGGACTGGAACCATTGTGGGATCAAGCGCATATAAGCGGCGGGGACGACAGGCGTCCGGTTTCGGATGCGAAGCCGACAATCGGATCTGGAGACCAGGACACATGAGACCAGGACACATGCGTTCATTGCTTATTCCGGTTGCCGCGCTGATGCTCGCAACGGCGCCCACCGCCGCGCTGGCGAAAGTCGCGATCACCGTCGACAAGGACAATCAGATCATGACCGTCGCCGTCGACGGCGTGCAGCGCTATCAATGGCCCGTCTCGACCGGCAACCCGTCGCACGAAACGCCCAACGGCAAATTTCAGACCTTCCGCATGGAGCCGGATCATTTCTCCAAGGAATTCGACGACGCACCGATGCCGAATTCGATCTTCTTCACCAAGCAGGGTCACGCTATCCACGGCACGTTCTCGGAAAAGAGTCTCGGCACGCCGGTTTCGCATGGCTGCGTGCGGCTGTCGCGCGCGCACGCCGCAACGCTTTATGACCTGGTGAAGCGCGATGGCCTGCTCACCACCACGGTGACGCTGACCGGGTCATCGCGCGTCGCCCTCGCCCGCAAAGGCAAGTCGAAGACCGCCGTGGCGCGGCGCGAAGCGGCGCCGGGCGACATCGATACCGGCTACGACGCCGCCGGCAATCCGGTCGACCTGTCGCCGCAGGCGGGCCGCATCCAGCGCCCGGCACAGCAGCAGATCGCCCGCGACAACGACGGTTACATCTATCCCGCCGACGGCAGCAGCAGCGATCAACGCTATCCGTCACCGCGGCCCTATCGCCGGGTCTATCAGGGCCAAGCCTATCAGGACCAGGCCTACGGCGATCAATACGGCCAGCAATACGCCGCGCCCCGCGGCTACGACGCCCCGCAGGATTATTACGCGGGACAGCAGGGTTACTACGCGCCGCGTCCGTATCTGCGTCCACGCGGACTGTTTTCCGACGCGGACTGATTAGGTCGCGGCGGCGGGTGAAATCACCCGCTGATCAACCAAGAACGTTTCAGTTCGTCATGGTCGGGCCCGTCCCGGCTATGACGACAAATTATGATGGTGCCTCAACACTCAACATTGAGCCGCCCCCATCTCAATTCTCCCCGTCACGCAAGCGTCGCCACACGGCGCCGAGGATGTTCGAATAGTCGTCGGTCCAGACTTGCTGGCCCGCGGGCGACACGGTCTTCACCCATTTTTCGTTTAACGCAAGACTGCCGACATCGGCGTCGTTGAGCGCCGAAATCACCACGTCGGTGGTGAACACATAGCTGTCGTCGCGACCGGAGTCCTCGTTAAAATGCCAACTGATCAGGCCGTTGGCGGCGGCGATGCCGGCCACCACGCTGGCCAGTTCGAGATGCCGGTTGGAGACGTGCATCGCGACCGCGCCCTGCGGCGCGAGTTTCGACCGATAGATCGCCATCGCTTCCCGCGTGGCGAGATGGATCGGAATCGCATCGGACGAATAGGCATCGACGATGATCAGATCGTATTGCCCATCCGGTTCGCGCGCGAAAGTGAGCCGCGCATCGCCCAGCACCGGCCGCATCGTCGGCATACACTTCTCGATGAAGGTGAAGTGACGCGGGTCGCGCGCGGTATCGATCATGGTCTGATCGATCTCGAAGAACCGCCAGTCCTCGCCGGGCATCGCGGCACAGGCCAATGTCCCGGCGCCGAGGCCGATCACCGCGACGCGGATCGGGCGGCCCTTGCGCGCGCGGATCGCGGCGATGGCCTGCCCCATACCGCCGTCCTTGTCATAGTAGGAAATCGTCTCGGGACGGCCGACGACCCTGGTGCCGTCGTCATTCAGCATCCGCTCGGCGCCGTGGATGGTCGTGCCGTGCATCAGCACATGATAGTGGCCGCCGGGCGTCACCACGATCTTGTGCACGCCGAAGAAACTGCGCACCGTGGTCACCCGCCCCTCGTCGGAAGGATAGACGCGCAACAGCAGCAACGCCAGCGCCACCGTGCCAGCGACCTTCCAGCCATTGCCGCGCGGAATGAGCGCGACCAGCGCCGCCAACACCCCCAGCGCGCCGATGACATAGACGCGCTGATGTTCGAGCCAGGCGAACCAGGCGCCCCCGCTCACGGTCGGTACGATCAAGCCCGCCGCCAGCAGCGCCAGCACCAGCCAATACCAACGCATCAGATTGGGCCAGCGCTCGTGGAACGGCGGACGGCACAACGCCGCCAGCACGATGAGAATGGGGTACTCGGCGATCCATGAGAATGTGAACGGCGCGATCAGCCCCGCGAACAGCCCGCCGACCATGCCGCCGAACGACAGCGCAACATAGAAGCCGGTGAGATAACGCGGCGCGGGACGCGTGCGCGCCAGTTCGCCGTGGCAGGCCATCGCGATGACGAGGAAACACAGTTGATGCCCGCCGAGCGTCAGCAACAGGTTTTGTTCGCCGCCGACCGCCAGCAGCACGATGACGCCGGCAATCGCCAGGGGCTGCAACGCCAGCATCCATTTATGCGGCAGCAGCGGGCGCGACTGGAACACCAGCACCCACGTCAGTAGATAGAGCGAGAGCGGCAACACCCACAACAACGGCGCGGCGGCGACGTCGGTGGAGATATGCGCCGTCACCGCGATCAGCAGGCCGGACGGCACTGCCGCGAGGAATATCCAGCGCGCACGCGTCAGCCATGACGGCGCCGGACGATGATCGGCCGCCGCCTCCTCCATGGATTGAACCGCAACCGCTTGCGGCGACCGCAGAAGCATCACGCCGCAACCCGCGATCAGGAGGATCAGCACGCCGTAGCCTACGGTCCATAACAGGTTCTGGCCGCGCAGCGACAGCGCCGGCTCCAGCAGAAACGGATAGGACAGCAGCGCGAGGAAGCTGCCGATGTTCGAGGACGCGTAGAGGAAGTACGGATCGCGCCCGCCGGGATGGCCGGTGCGCACGAACCATGCCTGCAACAGCGGATTGTTGGCGGCGAGCGCGAAGAACGGCAGGCCGATCGACACCGCGAACAGGCCGAGCAGCCAGATCGCGTAACCGCTCGACGGCGGCTCGCCCCACCCGCCGGCGATCGCCAGCGGCAACGCGGTGAGCGCCGCGATCAACAGCATCAGATGAATGGCGACAGCGACGGCGCGGCCGGGCAGTTGCGTCAGAAAGTGCGCGTAGAGATAGCCGCCGAGCAGCAGCGACTGAAAAAACACCATCGCCACCGACCACACCGCCGGCGACCCGCCGAGACGCGGCAGCACCATCTTGGTGAACAGCGGCTGCACCGAGAACAGGAGCAGCGCGCTGACGAAAATCGCGGCGGTGTACAGAACAAGGATCAGGCGATGGCGCGAGGGCGACGGCTGGTCGCGGGTCGCGGGCGGCGCGGAAAGCGTCATGGGGCGTTCGGCCTCGATCCGACACCCTTGCGGCCAACGCGCCGAGGGCACCGGATTGAAGCACAAGGCTCCGGTGCGAACAATGCGAGGCAACTCAGTATCGCTCCAGAAATCCGCGCCGGTCGGAAGCCGCGACAAAAGGCTGCAATCGGTTCGGCGAACCCGCTAAGGTGACCAGCGCATTCCCGCTATTCGTGAAAGACCCATGGCCGACTTCGATACCGACGTTGTCATCATCGGCGCCGGCCACAACGGCCTCACCTGCGCGACTTATCTGGCGATGGGCGGCCTGCGCGTGCGTGTGGTGGAACGCCGCGAGGTGATCGGTGGCGCGGCGGTAACCGAGGAATTCCATCCCGGCTTCCGCAATTCGGTCGCCGCCTACACCGTCAGCCTGCTCAATCCGACCGTCATCGCCGACCTCAAGCTGCACGAGCACGGACTGCGCATCGTCGAGCGCCGCGCGCAGAATTTCCTGCCGACGCTGAACGGAGACTATCTCCTCACCGGCGAGGGCCGCACGGCGGCGTCCATCGCCCGTCACAACCCGCGCGACGTCGAACGCTACGACGCCTTCACGCGCGAGCTCGAGGCCATTGCCGACGTGCTGCGGCAACTGGTGCTGCGCGCACCGCCGAATCTGGTGACGGGTTTCGGCGCGCCCGCGATCCGCGAAAGTCTCAATGCGCTCGGCACTGCCAACGTGCTGCGCGCGCTGCCGATGGAGCGGCAGCGGCTGCTGCTCGACCTGTTCACGCGCTCCGCCGGCGAAATGCTCGACGAGATCTTCGAGGGCGAACTGGTCAAGGCGCTGTTCGGCTTCGACGCCATCGTCGGCAACTATGCCAGCCCCTACGCCGCCGGCTCCGCCTACGTCATGCTCCACCACGCGTTCGGCGAGGTAAACGGCAAGAAGGGCGTCTGGGGCCACGCCGTCGGCGGCATGGGGGCGATCACGCAGGCGATGGCCGCCGCCGCGCGCAGCCACGGCGTCGCCATCGAAACCGGCGCGGGCGTTCGCGAGGTGATCGTCGAGGACGGCCGCACGGCCGGCATCGTGCTCGACGACGGCCGCCGCATTCGCGCGCGCTATGTCGCCGCCAACGTCAATCCGAAGCTGCTTTACACGCGGCTGATGCCGAAGGATGCGCTGCCGCCGGAATTCCTCACGCGTATGGAACGCTGGCGCAACGGCTCCGGCACCTTCCGCATGAATGTCGCGCTGTCGTCACTGCCGTCGTTCACCGCGCTGCCGGGCGACGGCGATCATCTTTCCGCCGGCATCATCATGGCGCCGAGCCTCGCCTATATGGACCGCGCCTGGCAGGACGCGCGCGCATTCGGCTGGAGCCGCGCGCCGGTGGTGGAGATGCTGATACCCTCGACGCTCGACGACAGTCTCGCGCCGCCGGGGAAGCATGTCGCCAGCCTGTTCTGCCAGCACGTCGCGCCGCAATTGCCGAACGGCGCATCGTGGGACGAGCATCGCGACGAGGTCGCCGACCTGATGATCGCGACGGTGGACGCTTACGCGCCCGGCTTCAAAGCCAGCGTACTCGGCCGGCAGGTGCTCTCCCCGCTGGATCTGGAACGCGAGTTCGGCCTGCTCGGCGGCGACATCTTTCACGGCGCGCTGACGTTGAACCAGCTGTTCTCGGCGCGCCCGATGCTGGGCCACGCCGACTATCGCGGGCCGCTGAAGGGGCTCTACCACTGCGGCTCAGGCTGTCATCCCGGCGGCGGCGTCACCGGCGCCCCCGGCCACAATGCCGCCCGCGCCATCCTGCGGGATCACAAGGCTTTCTTTAGCTGAAGCCCTTCGTGCAAGCCTCTACGGACCTGTTGATATCCCTGTTGACATACCTGTGGACAACTCAGTGGAAGATCGTGTCTCGGTCTGGGGATATCCAGCGGATAAGCCCGCGATCCTCCATCCCCAATCGTAGGCGCGGCGCGTGGAAAACCCTTGAATTACCTGTGGATGGCGTGTGAACAAGGGGCTCCGCAGGAGCCCCTCCCTTCATGACCACGGTTACACCGCAAAGCACCAGTGCCACCTTCACCGTCGGTGACGAACGCCGCGCGCGGGGCATCGTCGACGTGCTGGAGGAAAGCCTCGACCCCGGCGAGGTCGCGGTGGCCGCCTTCGAAAACGCGAATGGCGTCTGGGAGGTGGTGCTGCATTTCCCGACACAGCCGGATGAGGGCGCGATCCGCCATCTGGTCGGCCTCGCCGCCGGCGAGGATGCGGCACCCGCTTTGTCGTTCCAGACCGTCGAAGCCAGGGACTGGGTGAAGGCCAGCCTCGAAGGACTGGTGCCGGTCCCGGCGGGGCGCTTCGTGGTCCATGGCCAGCACGACCGCGCGCGGGTCGCGATCAACAAGCTCGGCATCGAGATCGAGGCGGCGCTGGCGTTCGGCACCGGCCATCACGGCACCACGCGCGGCTGCCTGCTGCTGCTTGACGATGTGCTGAAACGCCGCCGCCTCGCCGATGTGCTGGACCTCGGCTCCGGCACCGGCGTACTGGCGATCGCCGCCGCGAAGGCATTGCGACAACCGGTGCTGGCCAGCGACATCGATCCGCAGGCGGTCGTCGTCGCGCACGGCAACGCCAAGCTCAACGATGTCGGGCCTTTGATCGACGCCGTCTGCGCGACGGGATTTGCCGCGCCGGCGTTTCGCGCGCGCGCGCCGTTCGACCTGATCCTGGCGAACATTCTCGCCAATCCGCTGCGGCAGATGGCGCCGACGATGGCGCGGCATCTCGCCCCCGGCGGGCTGGTGATTCTGTCGGGATTGCTGCCGACGCACACGCGCGGCGTGGTCGCGAGCTATCGCGCGGTCGGGCTGGTGCTGGTCAGGCGCCTGCAGGTGGACGGCTGGTGCAGCCTGATGATGCAGCGGCCGGCTTCAGATGACTAAAACAAGAAAATCGTCATTGCGAGGAGGGCAAGCTCCGAAGCAATCCAGACGCTTAAAGAAAGACTGGATTTCTTCGCTCGCAATGACGGTTCCTTAATTCGTCGCGCTAGCGTTGCGCGTTCTGTTTCACCGATTCGGAACGGCGCGTCGTCGCGTCATCGCGGGCGGTGAAACGATCCAGCATTCGCCGCAGCTTGCCGCGCGGCTTCGTCGTCTCGATCGTCGGTTCGGGCGTGCGCGGCGTGGACACGCGCGGCGGAGACGTCGACAGTTTCTCAAACGTAAAGGCGGGCAAAGTCATCCCCCATCGTTCGGACCGAGTTGAAACACTCCGGACGTTTCCCGATATGTCGACTTGTGAGAGTTCGCCGTGGCGGCGAGGCCCTTGCCCGTCTGGCGCGGACACAACAATCTATTCTAGATTGGGCGGCTTTTACAACATGACAGCTTGAGATTCCCGTTGATCTCGCCGCAGTTGTCCGCACCCGTGTCATACAATCGAGGACCCATGTTCGAGGCTCATTTCCAGACCTTCGAGGACCCGGAAGGCGGCGTGGCGCTCACCGCGCGGCTGGCGGCCTTCCGCGCCGAATTGACGCAACAGAAACTGACCGGCTTCGTCATTCCGCGCGCCGATGCACAGCAGAACGAATATGTCGCCCCCTCCGAGGAGCGGCTGGCGTGGCTGACCGGCTTCACCGGATCGGCGGGGCTGGCAATCGTGCTGGCGCGCGAAGCCGCGCTGTTCGTCGACGGCCGCTACACGTTGCAAGCCGCGGTGCAGGTCGACACCAAGGCATGGACGATCGAATCCCTGATCGATCCGCCACCGGAAAGCTGGCTGACGCAGCATCTCTCATCGGGCGACCGCGTCGGATTCGATCCGTGGCTGCACACCTCGGCGGCGGCGGAACGGCTCGCGGCCGCCTGCGCTAAGGCCGGCGCGGAGCTGGTCGCGGTCGAACGCAATCCGATCGATGCGGTGTGGCACGAGCGGCCCGCGCCGCCGCTCGGTCCCGTCTCGGTTCACAATGCGGCCTTCGCCGGCATCGCCGCGGCCGACAAGTTGAATCAAATCCGCAAACAGATCGCGCGGCTCGGCACCGATGCGCTGGTGTTGTCGGACTCGCACGCGGTGGCGTGGACCTTCAACATTCGCGGCGCGGACGTGTCGCATACGCCGCTGCCGCTGTCCTACGCGCTGGTGCCGAAGGAGGGACGGCCGACCATCTTCATCGATCCGCGCAAACTGTCCAACAGCGTGCGCGACTATCTCGAAAGCGAGGCGGACGTTGCGACGCCCGACGAACTGACGCCGCGCCTCGCGCAGCTTGCGCATGGCGGCGGGTCCATCTCGCTCGACAGCGCCACCGCCGCCGACGCATTGAGCCGCCTCGTCAAGGCTCACGGCGGCAAGGCGGTGCGCGGCAGCGATCCGGTGAGCCTGTTGAAGGCAGTGAAGAACCCCGTCGAAATCGCCGGAACGCGTACCGCGCATCAGCGCGACGCCGTGGCGCTAGCGCGCTTCCTCGCATGGGTGGACCGCGAGGCCCCGAGTGGCAAGCTGACCGAGATCGACGCCGTCGAAGCGCTGGAAACCTTTCGCCGCGAAACCGGCGCGCTGAAGGACGTGTCGTTCCCGACCATTTCCGGCACCGGCCCGAACGGCGCTATCGTGCATTATCGCGTCACCCGCAAGAGCAATCGCCGCATCATGCCGGGCGACCTGCTGCTGATCGATTCCGGCGCACAGTACGAAGACGGCACCACCGACGTGACGCGCACCATCGCCATCGGCGAGCCGACGCAGGAAATGCGCGATCGCTTCACCCGCGTGCTGCGAGGCCACATCGCCATCGCCCGCGCGGTGTTTCCCGACGGCAGCACCGGCGCGCAACTCGACACGCTGGCGCGGCAATTCCTCTGGCAGGCCGGTCTCGATTTCGAGCACGGCACCGGCCACGGCGTCGGCAGCTACCTGTCGGTGCACGAGGGGCCGGCACGCATATCGAAGCTCGGCACCACGCCATTGCGGCGCGGCATGATCCTCTCCAACGAGCCCGGCTACTACAAGACCGGCGCGTTCGGCATTCGCATCGAAAATCTCGAACTGGTGGTGCCGATCGAGATCGACGGCGCGGAGAAGCCGATGAACGCCTTCGAGACGCTGACGCTGGCGCCGATCGACCGCCGGTTGATCGACCGCCGCTTCAGCAAGAAGGAAGTGAAGTGGGTCAACGACTATCATACGCGGGTCCGCGAAGAGGTGCGTCCGCATCTCGACGAAGCAACGCGGGTCTGGCTCGATGCCGCCACCGCGCCGATTCCGTACGAGGATCATTTTCCGGGGTGAAGCGATTGGTCTTGAAGTGATCAAGCGGCGTTAACCAGGCATTCGTTTCTGGGCAAGGCGTCCCAACACAACGAACGTCGTCCCCGCGCAGGCGGGACCCACACTCCGCAGCAGCGGTGATATCGGAAACGTCAGTTGCCCAGACTCATGATCACAATCAAGGCCAGGGGTTATGGGTCCCCGCCTTCGCGGGAACGACGAAGAGATTGTGACTTACCCCTCGATCAACTTGAGCCATTCGTCCTCGGTCAGCACCGCGACGCCAAGATCGCGCGCCTTGGCGAGCTTGGAGCCGGCGTCTTCGCCCGCCACCACGTAGTCGGTTTTCTTCGACACCGAGCCCGCGACCTTGGCGCCGAGCCGCTCCGCGACCGCCTTGGCCTCGTCGCGGGTGAATTTCGTCAGCGAGCCGGTGAACACCACCGTCTTGCCGGAGACCGGCGAGGTCTGTCGCGGCTTCTCCGCTGGCAGCACCTCGATCTCGCGCAGCAGTGCGTCCAGCGCCGTGACGTTGCGCGGTTCGGCGAAAAACTCCACCACCGCGTCGGCGACAATATCGCCGATGCCGGCGATATTGTTGAGGTCCTGATAGGCTTCCGAGGCGTTGCCGTCATCGCCCTGTCCGGCAGCGGCTGCCAGCATCGCCTCGCGGAACGCATCGAGCGTGCCGTAGTGCCGCGCCAGCAATTTGGCGTTGCCCTCCCCGACATGACGGATGCCGAGCGCGAAAATGAACCGATGCAGTTCGATCTTGCGACGCAAGTCGATCGCGTCGAACAGATTGCGTGTCGAAACTTCACCGTAGCCTTCGCGGTTGGCAAGCTTCTGTTCGGCCTGCGCGTCGCGTCGCTGCAACGTGAAGATATCGACCGGCGTCTTGATCAGGCCTTCCTGATAGAATTGCTGGATCTGCTTCTCGCCCAGCCCCTCGATATCGAAAGCGAGACGCGAGACGAAATGCTTCAGCCGCTCCACCGCCTGCGCCGGACAGATCAGCGCACCGGTGCAGCGACGCACGGCTTCATCGTCCTCCCGCACGGCATGACTGCCGCAGGCGGGGCAAACGTGGGGAAACCGATAGGGCTTCGCGCTGTTCGGCCGCTTGTCGAGCACAACGCTGACAACCTGCGGAATCACGTCGCCGGCGCGTTGCACCACCACGGTATCGCCCTCGCGAATATCGATGCCGTCGCGGATCGGTTGGCCGTCGTTGCCGATCCCCTTGATGTAGTCCTCGTTATGCAGCGTCGCGTTCTGCACCACGACGCCGCCGACCGTCACCGGCGTCAGCCGCGCCACGGGCGTCAGCGCGCCGGTGCGGCCGACCTGGATGTCGATCTTCTCCAGCACCGTCGTCGCCTGCTCGGCGGCGAACTTGTGCGCGATGGCCCAGCGCGGCGAGCGCGAAACGAAGCCGAGCCGCTCCTGCCAGTCGAGCCGGTCGATCTTGTAGACCACGCCGTCGATATCGTAGCCGAGCGAGGCGCGTGCCTCGCCGATGCGGCGATAGAACGCCAGCACCTCCTCGACGCTGTTGCAAAGCTCGATCAGCGGATTGACGACGAAGCCGGCTTCGCCGAGCCATTTCAACATGCCATGTTGCGTGTCCGCGGGCCGTTCGTCCATCTCGCCCCAGGCATAGGCAAAGAATTTCAGCGGCCGCGACGCGGTGATGCCGACATCCTTCTGCCGCAACGAGCCCGCCGCCGAATTGCGCGGGTTGGCGAACACGGTATCGTCCGCTTCGGCCTGCTTTTTGTTGAGCGCGAGAAAATCCTGCTTCAGCATGTAGACTTCGCCGCGCAATTCGCAGGCGGCGGGAATCTTGCGACCTTTCAGGCGATGCGGCACGTCCTTGATGGTCCGCACGTTCTCGGTGACGTCCTCCCCGGTGAAACCATCGCCGCGCGTCGCGGCGCGCACCAGTTCGCCATTCTCATAGCGCAACGACAGCGACAGGCCGTCGATCTTCGGCTCGGCAACAATGGCCGGCATATCATCCGCGTCGAGCCGCAGGAAACGGCGCACGCGGTCGACGAACTCCTGCACCTCCTCGTCGCTAAACGCATTGCCAAGCGACAGCATCGGCACCGCATGCTGCACCTTGGCGAAACCGCGCGCGGGCGCGGCGCCGACGGTCTGGGTCGGCGAGTCGGGCGTGGCGAATTCCGGAAACCGCGTCTCGATCGCTTCGACGCGACGCCGCAACGCGTCGTAGTCGGCATCGGAAATGGTGGGCGCGTCTTTCTGATAGTAGCGCTCATTGTGCGCTTCCATCTCCAGCGCAAGCCGGGTCCACTCCTTCTTCGCCTGCGCCTTGGTCAGCGTCGCCACGTCGGGAAGCGTTTTGGTCGATTTCGGTTTCGGCATTCGTTGTTTCCGTCAGCCTGAGTCCAACCTCCGCATGTTGGCAGGTATTCCAACGCGTCACCAAGCCTAACTGTCATTGCGAGCGAAGCAATCTCATGTGGGTGCGCACCGGGAAACCGCGTCGTTATCCCGCCGCCTTCAGCAGTTGCTCGGCGGCTGCGCGGGCTTCCTTGGTGATCTCGGCTCCGGCCAGCATCCGCGCGATCTCCTCGCGGCGGTGCTCGTTCGCCAACGGTTCGACGCGGGTGGCGACACGCTTGCCCTTGTCGAGCGCGGCCTTCGAAATCAGCAGATGCTGGTCGGCGCGCGCCGCCACCTGCGGCGCATGGGTCACCGCCATCACCTGCACCTTGCCGGCGAGCCGCGCCAGCCGCGCGCCGATGGCGTCCGCCACGGCGCCACCGACGCCAGTGTCGATCTCGTCGAACACCAGCGTCGGCGCGGAGCCGCGATCCGACAGCACCACCTTGAGCGCCAGCAGGAAGCGCGACAGTTCGCCACCGGATGCGACCTTCATCATCGGCCCCGGCCGCGTGCCGGGATTGGTCTGCACCCAGAACTCGACGCGGTCGATGCCGTGCGGCCCCGGCGTCGCCGCGTCCGGATCCACCTGCGTGATGAATTTAGCGCGATCGAGCTTCAGCGGCGCCAGTTCGGCGTTCACGGCCTTGTTGAGTTTCTCCGCCGACTTGACGCGCATCATCGACAGCTTCGCGGCCGAGGCATCGTAGCGCTTGACGGCGTCGGCTGCGGCCTTTTCCAGACCTTGCAATTGCTCCGCGCCGGCGTCGATCAACGCGATGTCGGCTGCGTACCTCAAAGCCAGCGCCGCCAGTCCGTCGACCGGCGTGGAATACTTGCGCGCGGCGGCACGCAGCGCGAACAGCCGCTCCTCGATGCGCTCCAGTTCGGCCGGATCGAAATCCGCCGTCGCGAGCGCGGCGTTAAGGTGCTGGTCGGCCTCTTCCAATGCATTGATCGCGGTATCGATCGCCTTCACCGCCGGCTCGACCAGCGACGGCGAACTGCCCGCGCGCCGCTCCAATCGCCGCACCGCCGCTGCGAGCGCTGCGATCGGCGACTTGTTGCCGCTTACCGCCTCTTGCGCGTCGCGCAGATCACCGGCGATCTTCTCGCCCTGCATCATCGTCGTGCGGCGCTCGGCAAGCGCGGTTTCCTCGCCGTCCTGCGGCGCGAGCTTTTGCAGTTCGTCCGAGGCGTGGCGCAGATAGTCGGCTTCACGCGCGGCACGCTCCATGCCGGCACGATGCGCGTCGAGCGCCTGCTGCGCGGTGCGGCGCGCGGTCCATAGCGCCTCCAGCGCGGCGACGTCCTTGTCGAGCCCCGCGAAGGCATCGAGCAGCCGCCGATGCGTCACGGCATCGACCAGCGCCCGCTCGTCGTGCTGGCCGTGGATTTCCACCAGCGCCGCGCCAACCGCCTTGAGAGTCTGCACGCTCACCGGCTGGTCGTTGATGAAGGCGCGGCTGCGGCCGTCGGCCAGTTGCACGCGGCGCAGGATCATCTCGCCCGAATCGTCGAGAATGGAGTCGGAGAGATCGTTGTCGTTGAGAATATCCGAGGCCGGATGGCCCTTCGGCACGTCGAAGGTGGCGGTCACCTGGCCCTGCCCGGCGCCGTGGCGCACCAGCCCGGCGTCGCCGCGCCCGCCGAGCGCCAATGCAAACGCGTCCAGCAGAATCGATTTGCCCGCGCCGGTTTCGCCGGTCAGAACCGCGAGGCCTTGCGCGAATTCGATATCGAGCCGTTCGATCAGGACGATGTCACGGATCGAAAGACGGGCCAGCATGTCGATGGTCCTGCGAAACGTAAGTTAGCCGAGGCCCATCTTCTTGAAGGCCCGGCTCATCCAGGACCCCTTGTTCTCGCTCGGCTCGAGACCGCCGGACTTTACTAGATTGTAGGCGTCTTGGTACCAGCGGCTGTCAGGAAAGTTGTGGCCAAGGATGGCGGCCGCAGTCTGCGCTTCGCTGACGATGCCGATCGCCATATAGGCTTCGGTCAGGCGCGCCAGCGCTTCCTCGACGTGGCGCGTGGTCTGATAGCGCGTCACCACCGTCTTGAAGCGATTGATCGCCGCGCCGAAGTCGCGCTTCTCCATGTAGTAGCGGCCGATGTTCATTTCCTTGGCCGCCAGCTGGTCGCGCGCGCCCTCCAGTTTCTTCTTGGCGTTGGCAGCGTATTCCGAGGTCGGATATTTGCGGATGACTTCCTCGAGCGCGGCGATGGCCTTCTCGGTGCGGCCCTGATCGCGCGAGACGTCCGGAATCTGGTCGTATTGCGAGCTGGCGATCAGGTACTGCGCATAGGCCGCATCCGGACTGCCGGGATGCAGCGTCACGTAACGCGTCGCCGCTCCGATGCAGTTGTCGTAATCGCCGGCGTTGTAATAGGCATAGGCCGACATCAGCAGCGATTTGCGCGCGAGATCCGAATAAGGATGCTGCCGGTCGACTTCCTCGAACTTCTTGGAGGCGGCCTTGGGATCGTTCTCGTGATTCATCATGTACAAGCCCTCGTTGTAGAGCTTGTCCGCCGGTTCATCGACGAAGGCGTCGTCCTTGTTGCCTTTGAACTTGTCCCACATGTCGCCCATGCTGCTGCAGCCGCCCAGGCTGGTGGCGAACGCCACCATGCAGGCGGCCAGCAACAGCCGGCTGCGCAGACCATGCGGGAACGAGGATCCGCGCGTTGCAAACGTCGAACGTGGTGCCGCCATCAAATAAGACCCTGACGTCTGGAATGCCATTGCCGCGAAGTTGACCGCACGAATCGACCTCCGGCTTTCGCCGTTCGGCACCGTGCCTGCGCGACCGCGCTTCTGTATCGGAAAAAACGCACGCGACCAACCGGATACGGAGCCATTTCGCCCGGATTAAGGCGAATTGTCGAAATGCGACAAGCGCGATGCGGAAGAAATGTCAGCGGAAAATGCGCGCGGAATAGAAAATGTGGATCAGGACACGTCGGGGCCGTAGGCCGGAGCGACCAGCCCCCCGACCATGCCACCCACCGCGTCCATCGCGGGGCGCGCGCGGCGGCTCCGCTGCTCGCTCTCCACCACTCGCCACGCGCTGCGATCGGCCAGCAGCGCCGTGAGCACCGCATGGTTGAGCTTGTGACCGCCGCGCACCGAACGATAGGCGCCCAGCAGCGGAAGCCCGGCGAGCGCCAGATCGCCGATCACGTCGAGCACCTTGTGACGGGCACATTCGTTGGCGAAACGCAGGCCCTCGGCATTGAGCAGGCTGCTCTCATCGAACACCAGCGAATTCTCGAACGAGGCGCCGCGGGCGAAGCCGGCTTCCAGCAACTTGGCGACATCGCTCATGCAGCCGAAGGTGCGCGCGCGGCTGACTTCGCGGCGGAAACTTTCGGGATCGAGATCGAGCGAGAAATTCTGCTTGCCGATCACCGGATTGGCGAAGTCGATCTCGACCTCGGCGCGGAATCCGTTGGCATAGGGACGAAGTTCGGCGACGCTGTCACCGATCCTGACCTGAATTGGCTTCAGAACCTGAAGGAAGCGGCGGGGCGCGGCCTGCTCGACCACGCCGGCCTGATCGATCGCGGCGACGAACGCGGCGGCGCTGCCGTCCATGATCGGGACTTCGGGACCATCCACCTCGATGGTGGCATTGTCGACGCCCATGCCGCGCAGCGCGGCCAGCACATGCTCGGCGGTCGAAACGACCGGCCCCTCACGGTCGCCGAGCACGGTCGCGAACGCCGTGGCGGTGACGGCCTTGGCAGTTGCGCACACCTCACGCTCGGTCCCGTCGGGGGCGACCCGGACAAAGACAAAGCCCGCGTCGACCGGCGCGGGCCCGAGAGTCAATTGAACGGCGGCACCAGAATGGACACCGACACCCGTTACGGTAGCTTGCGACCGGAGCGTGGTCTGTCGGCTGAATTTCATGCGTAACGTGCCCAAACTTAATACCGGTAGATCGTAGCTGGCCAAGGGCGGCGCGACTCGATCCGGAGTATCCCCAAAGACGCGCAAACCATACTGGCTGCCCCAAAGTCCGCCAACTCACGCTTTTTTACGTATTGTTACCCCAATTCGCCCCATTGGCGCCGCGCGTTAACCATATTTGGGCCCGGCTTCGGCGGGGCGATATTCCGCGCGTCTTTCGCTAAGATAAAATTATAATTGGAATCAATCGCTTAAATAGATCTTCATCACGAGGTTCGCGCAAACGAAAACCCCGGCGCGAGACGCCGGGGTTTGCCAATCGTTTACTTTAGTCACAATTCGTCAGTTCGACTGCCGCCGCAAAAATGCGGGGATATCAAGATGATCGTCGCCCTGTGGCGCCGGCGCAACAGGTGCCGGGCGGCCATGATGGTCGAGGCCCTGCGGCGCGGGACGACGCGCGTACTCCGAAACCGGATCATGCGCCGCCATTTGCTGGGCGACCGTGCGCTGAGGCTTGCGCTCGGGCAGCGGCGGCATCTGTTCCATGGCCGGGCCGGAGGCGCGGGCCGCGATCGGCGGCTCGGTTTCCTCGTCGCGCCGCCCGAGGCCGACATTGGCCAGACGCTGCAACAGCGACAGCCGGACCTTCTGCGGCTGGTCCTGATCGATCTCGCCCCTCGCCTGACGGATCTCGTTCTGGGCCGGCATCGGCAGATCGTTGAACGCCGGCATCCGCGGCGCCCGCATCGGCATCCGTTCGGCGGCCTTCGGGATGAAGGCGTCCGGCGGCGGCGGCTCGTGGGTCTCGGCGCGCGGCGCCTCGTGCTCGGGGAACAGGGACGGCTTCTGCGCGATGGGGCGCACCGTCACGTCGCCGTAGGACGCCGACTGCATCGGAGCCGGCGCCGGGGCCGGCATCGGTTCGGCGCCCACCGCCGCCTCGATCGCAGCCAGAGTCGCACGCTCATGGTTCGGAGCCTGCGGCGCGGGAGCCGGAGCCGCAGCGACTTGACGCGGTGCCTCGGCGCGCGGAGCGGGTGCGACGGCAGCCGCGGCAGCGCGTTGACGCGCGGCGAGATCGGCCAGACGGTTGTCGGTCGATGTGCCCTGCGCGGCGGCGGGCGCGGCGTTCGGTGCGGCGGCGCGCGCGAGGGCGGCCTGCTCGATGCCGGTGGCGACGACCGAGACGCGGATCACGCCGTCGAGGTTCTCGTCGAAGGTGGCGCCGACGATGATGTTGGCGTCCGGATCGACCTCCTCGCGAATGCGGGTCGCGGCTTCATCGACCTCGAACAAGGTCATATCCTTGCCACCGGTGATGGAGATCAGAAGGCCACGCGCGCCCTTCATCGACGAATCGTCAATCAGCGGGTTGGCGATGGCGGCTTCGGCGGCGGTCAGCGCGCGCTTCTCGCCGGAGGCTTCGCCGGTGCCCATCATCGCCTTGCCCATCTCGCGCATGACGGCGCGGACATCGGCGAAGTCGAGGTTGATCAGGCCTTCCTTCACCATCAGATCGGTGATGCAGGCGACGCCCGAATAGAGCACCTGGTCGGCCATCGCGAAGGCGTCGGCGAAGGTGGTCTTCTCGTTGGCGACCCGGAACAGGTTCTGGTTCGGAATGATCAGCAGCGTGTCGACCACCTTGTGGAGTTCGGTGATGCCCGACTCCGCGGTGCGCATCCGGCGCTGGCCTTCGAAGTGGAATGGCTTGGTGACCACGCCGACCGTCAGGATGCCGAGGTCGCGCGCGGTGCGCGCGATCACCGGCGCCGCGCCGGTGCCGGTGCCGCCGCCCATGCCCGCCGTGACGAACACCATGTTGGCGCCCGACAGATGATCGCGAATCTCGTCGATCACCTCCTGTGCGGCGGCCGCGCCGACGTCGGGCTGCGAACCGGCGCCGAGGCCTTGCGTCACTTCAGTGCCCATCTGGATGACGCGCTGGGCCTTCGTCATCGACAGCGCCTGCGCGTCGGTATTGGCGACCACGAAGTCGACGCCTTCGAGGCCGGCGGTAATCATGTTGTTGACCGCATTGCCGCCGGCGCCGCCGACACCAAAGACAGTGATCCGCGGCTTCAGCTCGCGAACATCAGGGGGTGTGAGATTGATGGTCATGGTTGCCTCTCGATTACGCGCGCTTG